>TARA_B110000444_G_scaffold241317_1_pt1 | contig 19633 bp, 20 predicted proteins | sample TARA_B110000444 | Tara Oceans TARA_B110000444 (sample SAMEA4398370) | marine metagenome | biome: Polar Biome; feature: [SRF] surface water layer (ENVO:00010504); material: water (ENVO:00002006), including particulate matter (ENVO:01000060) such as... | depth 5 m | reverse complement strand
ATAGAAGCGATAGTCGAAATAGGTAGAAAACCAATTGTAGAAAGAAGAGCAAGAGCCACTGGTTTGCTTAAATTATCCAAACAGTCTTTTGAAGCCATAAATAATGGTGATGTTTCCAAGGGAAATGTTACTGAAGCTTCAACTATCGCTGCAATCCAAGCAGTCAAAGAAACTCCTAGAATAATACCGCATTGCCACCCTATTCCGCTTGAAGGGTGCCAGGTAGAGTGGGCATGGGAAGAGTATAATCTAAGATGTACTGTATCGGTTTCTGCTCACTATAAAACCGGTATTGAAATGGAAGCCTTGACAGGTGTTTGCGCAGGATTACTTTGTGCTTTAGATATGGTGAAATCATTAGAGAAAGATGGAAAAGGGCAATATCCGAATACGCGTATTACTGATATCCAGATTACTGAGAAATTCAAAAATAATAATTGATATCCAACCGCTTCATTCATGGAATAGACGCGTCAGCCTATCTGTATGGGAAGCGTATCTGACCTCGCTAGTCATTTTCTCGAAGCAGTCGACCAAGCCGCTATTGCAAGCGCTGCATGGCGTGGAAAAGGCGAAAAAGATGCTGCTGATGAGGCTGCGGTTGAAGCAATGCGTCGAACCTTTGACCATGTGCCGTTCGATGGCCGTGTGGCAATTGGGGAAGGAGAAAGAGATGAAGCTCCAATGTTGTTCATTGGAGAACAACTAGGATGTGAAATTGGCAACCCAAATGTCCCTAAAATAGATATTGCAGTTGACCCTCTAGAGTGTACAAATAACTGTGCTTCTAATTCTCCAAATTCTATAGCGGTTCTAGCAGCGGCTCCAAGAGGTACACTACTGCATGCTCCTGATTGTTATATGGATAAAATTGCTGCAGGACCTGAATTATCTGGGCACATAAGCCTAGATGCTGATGTTGCTTACAATCTTGAACAAGCAGCCAGTGTATTGGATAAACCAATTAGTGAAGTTAGGGTAATCGCCTTGGATAGAGAGCGCCATAGTGGATTATTCAAAGAGATTAGAACTGCAGGTGCGAATTTACATCTAATCGGTGATGGAGATGTTTCTGGCGCTCTATGGGCTGCAAGACCTGAAGGAGAATTTGACCTCTTGATGGGAATTGGCGCTGCACCTGAAGGAGTCATTTCAGCCGCAGCCATTCGTGGCACAGGAGGAGTTTTCGAAGGTCGACTAGTGTTTCGTTCTAAAGAAGAAGAAGCTAGAGCAGAAAATATGATCGATGACGACTTGACAAGGCTATGGGATGCGAAGGATCTTTGTACTTCAGATAATGCAATATTTGTTGCATCTGGAGTATGTGATGGATACTTACCAGGTGTAAAGATTGATGGTGATGAAGTTAGAACTTTTGCTGAACTTATCGATGTCGAAAAGGGAACTATTACTCGACATGATAGAGTTCATTGAGTTTGCGTGGTCTAATGTCCGAGATAATAAAAATTGAAATTCGTTTGCCCAATGGACACTGGGCAGGAGATTCTTCTCGTAAATGTCCATCTTCTAATCTACAGATTGTAGAAACGATGCCGCTAAGCAAAGGCAGAGGTACCGCACAAATCTCTACTGACCCAGAGTTATTAGAGATATTACATACTTTACCGGAAATTGAGAGTATCAGTATTCTCAATGAGGAAAAAGCAACGGTCAATATCATTAGTGGAGGGGGAGGTTTCATTCGCCCATTGAGAATTGTCGGGTTGGTTCCAAGGACTCCTTTTGATGTCGTTGATGGATGGGTTAGTTGGACTATTCAGTGTACTACAGAGTTAAGAAAGAGATTTATTGAAGAGTTGAAGAATGCTGAATTACCTTATCGAATTAAGTCTACCCGAATTAGCGGAAAAAGCTTGTTGACCGCAAGACAATTGGAGGTTTTTGAAATCGCTAGAAATAAAGGATATTGGACGACACCGCGAAAAATAAGTTTAGTTGAGTTATCTAAACTACTAGATATCTCAAAATCTACTCTATCTGTGCTACTACACTCGATAGAAGGAAAGGTCATCGAAGAGTTTTATGAAGAAATACGCCAAGGCTGAATACGAATATGTTCGCAAAGGCAATAAGGACAACCCACTCCTCAGGTAATCATGGACAACCTACCGAGTACATGGGAAGACTGGATTTCAAATTTTGGTGAATGGCAAGAGCGTGTCGGTTTCGACAAAAGCTGGCTTGGCGACTTTGACTTATCTATACAGTTTGACTGGGATAGAGCCGGAGATGTAATCGAATATGGAGATTACGAAGGAAGAGCAAAGTGGGAGCGTTCCCTACAAGTCCCTCATCAAAGTATGAGAGATGCACTGATCTCCATGATTACCGTTCAGGGTGATACCGAATTCGCATCTGTAGAACAACAACGCCACTTACTAGCTACCGCACCTACAGATTATGACCGCTATGCTGCTGCCCGTATTATGGCCGAAGAGCAGCGTCATGGTTGGCAAATGGCTTACTTGCTGATGACTTATTTTGGACAACAAGGACGTCGTGAAGCCCAAAAACTGCTCGAGAGAAACGCCCAAGATGGTGATAGACTTCTAGGTGCTTTCAACAGGCCAATGCCGCATTGGTTAGACTTCTTCTGCTACACTATGTTTGTTGACAGAGATGGAAAATTCCAACTTGGTATGCTTTCAACTTCTGCTTTCAAGCCACTTGCTGCTTCGATGGGTCCAATGCTCAAGGAAGAATCGTTCCACCTTGGAACTGGTTCTAATGGACTAAGGAGGGTTATCAAAGCAGGAGTTATTCCTTTGGATATGTTACAACGCTACATCAACAAATGGGTTGCTACAGCTCACGACTTATTCGGAGTAGACGCTTCATCATCTGCTCACTGGGCATATGTTTGGGGAATCAAAGGAAGATGGGATGAACGCAAAAAGTTAGATGCAGGAAATCAAGTCGATAAAGAAGTTTTGAATGAAGAAGCCAGAGGTCATTATCATGATGAAATCGCTGGAGAGGTTGCAAAACTATCGAAGTACCTCCCTGAAGGTGCACCTATTCTTTATGTTCCACATGAAAATTTCAATAGAGATATCGGTGTTGCTAAGAGACAAAAGTTCACAGTCGAAGGTACTCCTTTCGAGGGTTCAGATGCAGAATGGGATGACTACATAACCTCTCATCTGCCGACCAAGGAAGATGAAGAATCTCTTAAGGAAATCTTTGAACAAGAATGGATCGAAAATAAACCAATGTCTACCCGTCAAATCGAATCTGGTATTGGCGCAACTGCTTGAAAAACTCTCCTGAGGAGATAAAATGATTCCAGTATCACTGTACGGTATTGATGTAGAAATGTGTGAACGTTTCTACTCTGAATTTCCAACTCTTGTCGCCGATAGTATCGAAGATGAACACTATGCTGAAGCGATCTACTCGATACAGGAAAAGGCCTCTATTGAACACATATTCATATCCGAAAAATGGTCAAAAAGACCGCCTCAAGTTTGGCCAGAAGATATTATGATGGAAATGGAGATGATTTTACAAACCGTAAGTTACCCAGATGTCTCTCTTTTAGAGCACTTGTTGACATTAGATAATATCGATACTAAGAGAATTGCAGAATGGGTTCATTTCTCTACTAATTTATACCCTCTGTACAGCGAAAAAGCATGCCAAACCCTTACCCGAATGGGTCTTGAAACACCATATAAATTGAATGATATGGCAAGTTATGGATTGTATGTTTCACGACTTGAAGGATTGAAAATATATTCACCTGCCGATGGACTACCAGAAATAGGTCTGCCAAGAGCAAGAATGCTCCAACTAGGTTTGGAGCGGTTTGAATGAAAAATATTCTAACTCACGTCAAACTATTACTAGTTGCCACAATCTGGGGATTTGGATGGCCTGCTGGAAGAGTATTGGCAAATGATATTGAACCATTTGCTGCTTCGTGGATTAGATATGTCATAGCTGTACTACTTTTTCTAATCGTTTTACGTATTGCCAATCAGTGGATGATTCCTAGCAGAGGTGAATGGAAAAGAATCGCATTAATCGGCTTTTTCTCAACATGTGTTTATCAAGCATTCTTCATGTTTGGAATGCAGTATACCGCTGCTGGGGATGCTTCTTTAATGATAACCTTCAATCCTTTTTTCACTGCAATTCTAGCCATATTCTTCTTGGATGAAAAGATGACTTCACGATTAGCAATTGGGTTAATGCTTGGGATTACGGGAGTCGGTATTCTATTCTATTATTCACCAAATGTTGATATTTCTTTTACAGATAGAGCAATTGGAGATCTATTAATCGCTGGTGCCGCATTATCTTGGGCATGTAATACAATATTGATGAAAAAGGCAATGCTATCTCCTGCTGAAGATTCACAGAAAGCACTTTCTCCTTTACAACTCACCGTTTGGTCTTCTGTAGCTGGATTAATATTCTTGACACCAATAATGGCCATTGAGACATTACAGTATGGGATTCCTCAACCAAGTAATGAAGGGTGGTTGTCAGTAATTTTCCTCGCCATTTTTTCAACTGTAATCTCTTATGTTTGGTTTGCTGATGGAATCTTAACTATCGGTGCAGGTAAGAGTGCTCTATATGTGTATTTAGTACCTCCAATTGGGATATATAGTGGCTATTTATTACTCGATGAAAAATTAGGTTCTGCCTTACTAATCTCATTTATCCTAATAGTTGGTGGAGTCATAATTGCACAGAGTAAACCTGCAAAATTCAAGGAAGCATCATGAAGTACAAACTATTGGCATGTTCATGGAGATAAAAACTGTAGCAGTTATTGGTGCAGGTACAATGGGTGCTGGAATCGCTCAAATCTGTACACAAAGTGGTTGGAATACTAATTTATTCGATGCTTTTCCTGAAGGGCTAGAAAAAGGCATGAAATCTATTGATGCTTTTTGGGACAAAGGAATCGCTAGGGGTAAGACTACTCTTGAACAAAAAGTTGAATGGGCTTCTAACCTAAACCAATTCACTGATTTGAAATTGGCGGTAGAAAATGTCGATATGGTAATTGAAGCAGTCCCAGAAATATTAGAATTAAAGTGTAATATTTTCAAATCTTTAGGTACTCTAACAAAAGATGACTGTATTTTAGGAACTAATACGTCTTCACTTTCTATCGCTGAAATCGCTGAAGCATCAGGAAGGCCAGACAAAGTAATTGGTATGCATTTCTTCAACCCTGTTCCAATTATGAAATTATTAGAATTAGTAAAACATGATAAATGCTCCGAGCAAACCATTTCTGCTGCACAGTACGCTGGAGATAAAATGGGGAAAACTACCATTTTAGTCAATGACATCCCTGGTTTTGCAACCTCAAGACTAGGCGTGGTTCTAGGTAATGAGGCGATTAGAATGCTTGCTGACGGAGTAGCAAGTGCTAAAGATATCGATACTGCAATGGTTTTAGGATACAAGCACCCAATGGGTCCACTGGCTCTTTCAGACTTGGTTGGTCTGGATGTTCGCCGAGATATCCTTCTTAATTTGAAGAAGTCATTCAACGATGATTCGTATACTCCACATCCTTTACTTGAGAAATTAGTATCTCAGGGAAGACTAGGCAAAAAGACCGGTTTAGGGATTTATGATTGGTCAAGTGGAAGTGCAGAAGAAACTAAGTTACCAGAATAATTAATTAAATTCGGGTTTCCTCTTTTCTAAAAAGGCACTGACCCCTTCTTTGAATGCTTCAGTAGTACCTGCTGCTTCAATTAATGTTCTTTCATGTTTAAGGTGTGTTTCAAAATCTTGGACAGACTGTACATCGAGTAAATGTTTGGTAGCCTCTTTGGTATGACTGCCCCATTGACTCCATTTAATTGCAAGTTCTGCAGCCCTATCAAGGAGTGATTCTTCATCGACAAGGACATCGATCGCTCCGACATCTTCCGCCTCTTGCGCCGACCATACTTCGTTCTCAAAGAAAAAGCGTCGAGCGGTTTGATCTCCTACTAAACGTGGAAGTAACCATGTCGTACCACCATCGGGAGAAAGTCCCATTCCGGAGTATGATGCAGCCATCTTAGCATGAGGGTTACCAATTCGAATATCACATGCAAGAGCAAGACCAAGTCCGCCTCCAGCACATGCACCATTGATTGCAGCCACACAAATAGTTGGTGATTGACGCATTCTAACAAGCAAAGGATGCAATACACCTGTGAGGGCTCTAATCAATTCTGGCGCATCTCCATCTTTAATCGATTGAGAAAATGCACGAATATCTGCACCAGCAGAGAAGAACTTCCCCTCCCCTGTAAGAACCAATGCTCGAACTTCTGGTGCCGTTAAACCGGCATCGATAGCTTTAGCAATTTGTGGTAAGAACTCTCTAGAAAAGGATTGAGTAGCAGATTGCCCAGATAAACGAATTAATCGTACCCCATTACCCATATCGCTGAATTCAACACTCATCTCTCCACCTCAAAGTTTAATGTTAACGTTCTTCACTTTAGTGTAGAAGCGTAAAGCATCTTGACTTTGCTCAATTCCAATTCCGGATTGTTTCCATCCAGTAAATGCTGTTTGTGGGAAGGTAATAGGATACTCATTGATAGAAACCATACCCGATTCTAAATCTCTTGCCATATTGTGGGCACGACTTAGGTCATTTGTCCAAATACCATTCAATAATCCAAATGGTGTGTCGTTGGCCAGTTCAAGAGCCTGGGAATCCTCACTAAATTTAGTAACTGAAAGTACTGGACCAAATAATTCATCCTTGAATAAAAGATTATCACTAGATACATCGGTAACTACTGTTGCTTCCATAAAAGCCCCTTCACCATCGATTACATTTCCTCCACAAACCACAGTTCCACCCATTTTCAGACCTGCCTGTAATTTCTCTAAAACTTCATCACGATGATTCTGATGTACTAGACTCCCAATCCTGACTCCTTCTTCCATACCAGGTCCAACTTTCCACTTAGCGACTTCTGCAACAACTGCATCGACCAGTTCATCATGAACATCTTCGTGAACGATCAATCTTGAACCTGCCCAACACATCTGACCTGCATTCATGAAAATTCCAAAACAAATCGCTTTTGCTGCATATCTCAAATTAGCATCTGGGAATATGATATTAGCACCTTTTCCACCAAGTTCTAGTGTCACTGGGGTTAAGTTTTCACTGGCTTTAGCCATGACGGTCTGACCTGTAGGAACTCCTCCAGTCAGTACGATTCCATCAACATCTGAATGTCCTGCTAAAGCATCTCCAATCAATCCACCTGAACCGGTTATCACTTGAAGAACTCCTGTAGGTAAACCAACTTCTGCCGCTTCCATTTTCTCCGCCCAAGCAATTAATGAAAGGGGAGTCCAAGACGCTGGCTTGGCAATTACAGTACAACCCGCAGCTAATGCTGGGGCAATCGAACGAATTGCTAATTGAAGAGGGAAGTTCCAAGGAACTATATGTGCTGTAACACCTAAAGGCTGTCTTAAAGTATAATTTAACCGATTACCTGGAACTGGAATGGTACTTCCCTCAATCTTATCTGAAAGACCTGCAAAGTATTCCAAAGTCCACGCCCCATAACGAATCTCTGAAAGAGCCTCTCGGAAAGTTTTTCCATTATTCTCTGACTCAATCTTTGCTAGTTCTTTAGCAGCCCCATAAGTTGCAGCAGCCATCTTATTGAGAATTCGCCCTCTCTGGGCTGGGTCCATATTCTTCCAAGATTTATCCTTGAATGCTGCTCTAGATGCTGAAACACAAGTCTCAACATCAGAAACTGTTGCTCTAGGAACTGTTGCAATTATTGTTCCGTTGGCTGGATTGATAACATCGCTAGTATCTCCGTTTTCGGCATTCACCCATTTTCCGTTAATCAGCATTTGTTGTGCGCTCATAAACCCTCCATGAAGTGACCGTTAAAGGTATTCGCTTCTTTTGAATTATTAAAATAAGCGAGATTTACTTTGTTAATGAGGCAAGACTCATGAGTAAAGACCACTCAAAGTGATTCATGGCGAGTACGATAGGGTTGGCTGAAACAACTGCTAGAACCCTCGCAGACCGTGCCCCCAGATTACTAATAATATCTGGAGCCACTGGAACTGGTAAATCTACAGCCGCACTAAACATTGCATCAATGAGTAATTTCTCTAGGATTCTTTCTACAGATGCCATTCGTGAAATTATGCGAAGTTGCGACCAAGGAGATATGCAAGAAGCATTACATCGGTCTTCTTTTTCTATAGGTTCGGCCAATGACCCAATAATAGATTGGCTTGATACATGCCAGTCTGTGGAAACTGGAATTGAAGCGACTATCAATAGAGCCCTACGTGAAGGTATTGATCTATTACTTGAAGGAGTACATATTATTCCAAGTGAGAAATTACTGAGCGCCTGGAGAGATGCAGGTGGAATTGCACTTGGAATAATTATGGCAGTTAGTGATGAAAATAAGCATAAAGAAATGATACGTTCAAGAGATGCTCATTCATTTAGAAGAGCTGATAGATATCTAGCCAATTTTGGACGGATAAGAAGTATACAAGAAGGTCTAATAGAAAGGTCTAGGATTTCGAACTGGCCAGTTGTAGATATATCAAAAGTTAAAGATGATACCGAAAGAATTCAACATCTACTAGACCTTGCTTGGAATGAAAGACGTATCAAACAGAAATGATAAACGACACGTTGGATTGAAGCGTAGTCGAACTGTCAGAAACCCCTAATTCACCAGTTATTAGTATCGATGTACCATCTATATCTGAAAATATAAAATCTAAGATCTTTACTTCAACTCCTCTTATTTCACCGTGATGTAATAAATCATCATGAACACTATCAATCGATAATTGTGCTGCCTCTAATCTATCAATTCCAGCATCCATCCAAGATAATGTTCGGTTCTCAATTAGAATTGGAATTGCCTCTATTACTTCAGTCGAGGTTTGAATAACACCATTAGATGATGGATCTGAAGATTGGGTAATTCCTGCAACTTTCACACTGAAAACAGCCATAGATAGTAGAGATAACAGTAGAACTACCCCTGTTGCCAATAACATTTGACCAGCATCTCTGTCGGTTGACTTAGCTTCTTTAACGTACATCAAGCCCCACCTCCATTACTCCAAATATCAAGAGTTACTGTCCATAAATCATCATTGACAACCACTAGCCTATGCACTGCTAAAGTAGTTCCTGAAGGAGTTCCTACTAAACCATGGGGTGATGAAGTTGCACTATTCTTAGCAATCCAACAATTACTCTCTTTGCCACTAATTATTGCATCTTGTAATAAATCACAAGCACCATCGAAATTACTGTTGTTAAGTAATTCTGTCAATCTATTCTCGCCTTCAATCTCAGCATCTAAGCCTAGCCCATATAGGAATGCAGTTTCTCCTGCAGCCTCTAAAGAGGAATCATGAGCAATAGATGGGGAATCTGGAACATCAATTCTAATAAGGAATGTAGCAGACATGAAAAATAGCCAAAATAAAGTTAGCATCTCAAGAATATGTATCTGAGCATTCTCATCTTTACGCAATGTATCAACTTCCATCAGGGGGTACCCCAAATCAGAGGAGTTGGGGTAAATGTACCACCAGATGGATTAAGACCAATCATGTAAGAAGAATCTGGAGTTGAAATTAGTTTGGTAACAGCATAAGCCGAATCACCAATCAGTTCAGGGTTGAAGACTAATAAATTAAAAGCAAGTAATGCTGCTAATATCATCCTTCCAGAATGTTTGAAACCTGAAGAAAAACGTCCATTAGCCATTAATCCAGCTATAGTGCCATTACCGATTGCCTGCATAGTTACTCCGTAGTAAAACACGGTAACGAAGAAAAGTGGGTCTATGGCTCTAATTGTCATGTTTCCAATATTAGCACCACCAGAATCACCTTCATCACCCGAATTAGATTTAGCAATCGCGGGAATAAAGATTCTTCCAAGTAGAGTAATAACCCCTAAAAATACGAAATAAGATGTCCAAATAACAGCAATATAAGACCCAATGGCTCTTCTTCTCTCACCTTCTAAGAATTTAATCTCTCGAGAATCGTTAGCAGCAGTTACCAGAATATCGGAGATCTTACCTCCGGCTCTATCCGCTTCAGCAATCAATGTAATCGCCCTCTTAACCAAAGGAGTACCGACTCTTTCAGCAAATTGCTTTATGACATCACTGAATTTTATTCCCCAACTTAATTGGTCTGACATTTTCTTAACTTCGTTATTTAGAGCGCCATATTCAGATTTAGCGAGGGTTTGAACCGCTACGGTCATCGATAAACCTCCCTTCCAATACTCGGCCATATCTCTAAGGAAATCAGGGAACTTTTCTTCAACTTCATTCTTCTTTTTCTCGACAATTTCCCAGTAATAGGAGGCTGGATAGATGAAGAAGAAAAATGCTAGACCAAAGAAATTCAAAAAGATCGTAGGTCTAAATTTGAATGTACCCAAATCTATCTTTGGACCAATCCAAAAGGACTTATTGTTCATATTAGTTGGAATACCATCATAGTAATCTACAGTCATATCAAACTCTGCAGATGATAATGATTTACCATCTTCTGCTGATGAGAAGGCAATTTGATATCTCTCTCCTGGGTCGATATTATCTAATGAAATCGAACAAACGTCACTGTCCTTACCTGTTGTACCATTAACAAAAGATAGGGTTTTTCCATCAGAGTCTCTTATCACAGCAGTATATTTGGTCGGAGTAGATGCTAAAACTTCACACTTCATCTCAAGCGGCTGAACCACTACTACTCCTTCTTTATCATCTTCAGATATCCCTGGAACATCAAATGTTTTCCCTTGATATTGGAAATTAACCCAAGGCTGTTCCACCCAAGTTAACTGATCTGGGTTATCCTTCAAGATGGAACACGATTCATTCGCTTTGTAAGATGGTTTATTGACTGCACTAAATTCATCAGCCATTGAATTACCTGCGGAGTCAACTGCTGTAGCCCCACAATAGACGTTGGTGAACATCGGTTCCCCGTTCGTAGTAGGGATAAAACTAGAGTTTGCTGCCCACATTACTCCTGAACTAAGACCAATGATTATCGAAAAGAAAAGAATGATATAGAGATTTTTCAATGTCTTATCGTTCTTTGGAAGGTCGAGTTCGACAACCAACTTCTTCTTTTTCTTCTTAGCCATCAAATCACCTCCATCACATTTCTTGTTCCTTACTGCTGGTGTAAACTAATACAGCATAAGCAACGTGAATCATAGGTATGAACCCTAGAACAATTCCGTATAGCATACCTTCTGACATTTGAGCCCCAGAACCCGATACCCAGAACATAATTACAAGCATGACAATTAAGAACAGAGGCATAGCAACTGCGACTACAATATATGATTCAGCAAGTAATGCTATTGACTCCAAAAATTGTTGCAGTCTTGTTCTATTTTCTCTCATGTAGTGCTCTGCTCTGTTGAGGAAATATAATTTCAAGTGACCACCAGCAGTTAAGGTTCCAACCATTCCTTGGAAAAACTCAGTCAGCCATACTGACGCAGCTCTATCAACACTCATCTTAATTGCTGTAATCAAGTCATATCCAAGCAATGTAACATCTCGATAAATCAGTCCAGCATCATCAGCTACATCCCCATAGATATCGCTATTGGTCGCTAGAGAACGGAAAATTTTCGCCGGAGTAGCGTTTGCTGCTGCCATAGCAGCAGTATAAGATGCAGCATATGGAAGATATTTTTCAATTTGAGCGCCTCTTCTATTGGCTTCACGTTTGGCTCCACCACGTACAATTCTAAAACCGGTATATGGGATTATTACTCCACCCATGACTAATATCAAGCTCTTTAGAGATGCTGAGAATACTTGAGTTTCATACTCTGGGCATCCGTTTCCTGGCTTAGATTTGTCAACAAGTTCTGGCTCCCAGTATTCCCAATCAAGACAAGGGTTTACTGTGGTAGGATCTTGAAGCCCTTCCCAAAAAGCAATTACTCCAATCTCAGGAATGAAGAATAATGAAACAATACCCCAACAGATTACAATTATAGCAAATGAAGTCATAATTACTGTCGAAAGATAAACTTCAGGCATAATTCCCATAGAACCCTTGACTAAATTATCTGCAAGTTCTTTGTCCCTACGGGCTCTCTTCTTGATTAACCTGCCAAGGATTCTATTGCAGAATCTCTGCCAAGCGGTTAGTTCCATTCATCTCCCCCCATCAACGCAGACCGTCAACTCGTGCTAAAATCTCAGTAGGACGGACATAGTATTCTGTTACGATCTGCGAAACCTGGTCGGCCTTTCGGATATCGTTCAATACCATCCATTCAAGAATTCTTTTACGTGTCCTTAACTCTCTTCTCATATCATCTTGTGAATAATTCAATTTAACCATGATTTTCTCAAGAACATAAGATTTACCGCTAAAGATGAAGTCATCGGTGTTTACATCCCAACGGAATACTTCATTTGTGATTACTTCTAGAGAGTTAGGGTCAATACCGACAATCTCAACCAATTGCTTTGTTCTTCTAACACGGTTACCGTTTATTCTTGTCTGAATTTGAATACAACATGCTTCAAGTGCAGGAAGAAGAACACGAGGAATATCAATTGGTTTATTCTCTAGTCTGTGGACAAGTGATGGTACAGAATCAGCGTGCACTGTAGAGTAAGCACAGTGACCTGTAGCCATTGCTTGGAACAGTACGTATGCTTCAGCACCACGTATTTCCCCCACAATGATATATTCCGGCCGTTCACGCAGTGCGGCTTTTAGCAACTCGAATTCTCCGATGACTCCTTCGGTAGATTCTCCACCAAAACCTTGTCGTGTAAGGCCTGGAACCCAGTTGGGCTGAGGAATGTTAACTTCACGTGTAGATTCAATTGAAACGATTTTCATTTGCCAAGGAATAAAGATGCACATTGCGTTTAGCGTAGTTGTCTTACCTGAAGCAGTACCTCCTACAAATAGCATTGGAACTTCATTTTGGAACCCTATCCAAAGATACGCTACCATCAGTGAAGACATTGTTCTAAATGCAATAATATCTGCTGGAGAAAACGGATCATCCTTGAATCTACGAATACAGAACGAAGAACCACGAGTAGAAACTTCATGACCAAGTTTCATAACAATTCTGGAACCATCCATCAGTGTAGCATCTAGTAGCGGGTCAGCAACTGAAATGTGCTTACCACATCGCTGTGCAAGTTTGATAACATAAGATTCTAAAACATCATCTTCAGGCCAAACACAAGTTGTTTCAACTGATTCGAACTTACGATGGTAAGCAAAAATGGGGACATTTGTTCCATCACAGGAAATATCTTCTACGTTAGCATCGTTCATCAAAACATCCATTTGACCATAACCGATCAAATCTCTTCTTAGATAATAGAAAATTTTAGACTTGGATTTCTTATTAATCTTCATTCCATAAGATTTGATTACTTTATCCATTGCTGTTCTAACATAGGCTTCAGGATTGGCATCAATCTCATCGATGTTTGCCGTCAAAGAGCGGATGAAAATATCCATAATTTCGTCTCTATACTCTTCTTCCTTCTTTGTCATAGGAGGCTCGATTATCTGGTAAATGATGTTTAGAGTTTGTCTATCTCTGACGACTCTAGCGAAAGCATGCGGTGGTAAAACGGGGTATTTGTCAAGCTCATCATATTGCGCTTTTTGCTGGGCTCTTTGGCGTTTACCTCTGCTCCCTTTCTTTCGCGCCATACATCATCCCTCGCCGAAGCAATCTATCACACGCCTCGGCCGACTATAACACTTCGGTGAAATCACAACAGAAAACCATAACCCTGCGAGACAAAATCCAAAGCCATCATGACTTTTGTAATTGCCCAAGTAAATTTTCACAGAGGGCATAAAAATCTTGCAGGTTCGAATCATTTGGTAATACGAAATCGGCTGCATCTATCAATTTATCAAGACCCCATCCAGTTTCTCGTTTCTCCCTTACTTCAAAAGCAGCATAATCGCCATCTTCAGAACGGCCTCTACTCTGTATTCTTTGAAACCGAATCTCCATGGAAGCTGTGATGGCAATCGTAGAGAATTTATCACCCCATCTAGATTGAAATAAATCAAATTCGGCAGTGCCCCTTAGGCCCTCGATGAGAATTATTTTATTGCCAGTAAGTAATTCATCTACCGCATCACACAATCTTTTAGCCAGTACATCATCACCATGATCTGCCCTTAACTGGGCTGCTATTTGCCCAAAGATACCAGGACTTTCTTCAATCCCCAAGCGCGTAACTTCTGCCCTGACCATGTCACCCATCGATAAAATAGGGATGCCTGATTTTTGAATAACTGCCGCGAATTCACCCTTACCTGAACCGGGCAATCCACACACAGCAAGGACTCTTCCCATACTTCATGCTCGAGCAGGACGCCCTTGAATATACCCCCTTATGCATTACGCATGGAGTTTAACTCATAGTGAATCAGTTATTGAAATGTGAGTCTCCCCAGCGCCTATCCATTAATTTCCAGAGTAGTGTGGAGGCCAAGAGCAAGATTACTGATATTACAAGCATACCCACATATCCTTGTTGAACTAGACTTTCGTCATACATCGCTGCTGTAGCTGCAAGTCCATCTTGTGAAGCTCTCTCCCACCAATTGCCGTAAAGTGAAACATCACCTTGGGTAAATGATAGTAAGAATAAACCTAGTAGCGGCAGTACAGTACCTATCCAAAACCAAATCATAATTGACGCATCAAATATTGCCTGGTTTGGCCTAAGCCCCATCAAGTAAGCAGTTAATGCGACGATGTATATCGAATTTGCAAACATTACGATTATACTAGTAGGAAGAGATGCCCATTCGTCTAACCTCCAGGCCATCAAAACAATGAAAATTAGTGAAATCCAAGAGGTTGCCAAAAAATAAACCACAACTTTAGCCCTGATCAACTGCGGGACTCTTAATGGAAGGCCATTCATGAATTCGGGAGAATCCAATATAGTGAGCCATGAATAAAAGTTGAAACCAAAAAATCCCAAGAATGGAGCATATGAAAGAAGATTAATTGGAATTGGGGCCTCGGCAAAATCGATCAGCCAAGCCATCCCAAGTAGTACTAAAAGTGGAATCGCATAAGAAACCGTCATTTTCTTGATAGAGCCTGAACGAACTAAATCCACAAATTCTTTTGCTACAATCAGCCTTACTTCTCCTTTACCAAGGAACCCTAGCCTCTGATAGATTGGTTCCAACATGTCGCCTTTTTCGACTACACTTACATCAAAATCATCCACGATTAAAAGAGAGGATAGATAGCCAAGACCAATGCATATGACAAATGAAAAAATGGCAATAAATATATTTTGACTCGACTGAACCTTTAATCCGAGTAATAGCCATTCTAAATCATAAACTCCGATACCAGCAGTAATTCCAAATAGCACTATCAATATTGGACCTAGTATGGTATAAGGTCGGCCACGCATCCATAGTGCTGAGGCGAGGAATGAGAATACAAGCCCTTGAGCAAGCGTTACTACCATTGCAATCCACGTCCATGGAAGACTACTAACTTGCAAAGGAGTATTGATAGAAGCAACTGTTTCAAGACCAATCCCTAAAAACATTCCAAAGATGATTGGAGAAAGAATTAGTAGAACATAGAAACATAAATCTTTGACAAAATATACGAAATGGGCTACTGAATTAGGCAGAGGTTGTAGTGCAGGTGATGCTAGTAAGAAATTCTTAGTTCCAGTTCTACGAATTAAAGCCTCTCGACCCATAAATGCAAATGTACCCATTCCAAGACTAAAAACCAATAAAGGAAGATGCAGCCCAAAACGTAATTCTTGCCAAGTAAAAGTTTTTGACTCCATGTCACTAGTTTGTGCTGCGGAATCTCCTACTAGGAATTGTAACCCAATTGTAGAAATCATGGTGACAAATGATAGCAGAAGAGGGAATAATACCACTTGTCGGGCTTTAGCAAATTCTATATTTTTACGAAACTCTTCTTTGAACATTACTTTGAAGGTCGCAATAAATGCAGAGACACCACGCATTGGGGTATGCAGTTTTTTGCCTTGAGAACCAGTACCAAGACTAGTGAGTGTGGAATTAGATTCAACTTCGTCCCAATCTTTAGATGAAATCAAAACGCCTGACAAGACTATTCCTCCTCAGAAATACCTTCTTCGCTGAGCCTTTCCATATCACCAATGGAACGGCCTACAAGTCTAATGAAAACATCTTCTAAAGTTTCTTCACTTGAAAGTTTTAAATCCTTTACCGAACCTGCTGCAAGTACTTTCCCATCATTGATAATAGCCATTCTATTACACATTCGTTCTGCCATCTCGAGTACGTGAGAGCAAAGGAATATGGTTCCACCTTCCTTCACATGGTCAAGCAGCCATTGCCTGCATTTACGTTGATAGATTGGGTCTAAATTGGCAAATGGTTCATCTAAAAATAACAACTTAGGACGATGAATGAAGGCTGCAGCAAGCATAACTTTTTGTCGCTGGCCCTTAGATAAATCCTTACACATTGTATTTCTTTTCTCTTCTAAGCCAAACCAATCAAGCCAATATTCTACTTCATTTTTGAAATCATCTACGTTTCTCAAAGTTGCCACAAATTCAAGGAATTCCACCGGAGTTAGAAATGACGGTGGCGACTCAGACTCAGGAACAATTCCAATATTGGCTTTGAGCTTCTGAGGGTTTTTTACAGCATTAATCCCCAGAATTTCTATCAACCCTTTACTTGGTTTCAATTGACCTGTTAGAAGTTTTATGAATGTAGATTTACCAGCGCCATTTGGTCCAAAAACCCCGAAGAATTCACCGGAATGAACTTCTACATTTAGTGGGTGTAAAGCGATGAAGTCGCCGTATTTCTTGGCCATATCTACTGCCTTAACCAAGGCTACTTGCTTCTCACCCATATGATGACCTAACATCGCCTTGCTTTTTACTATTGGTTTGCTAAATTAATACGCATAAATCATGAAGTCGTTTCCACTGGCATGGTCATGAGCGCACCACAAAGCCAAGTTCTTCATATTGAATTAATCGCATCTGATGAAGAAGATGTAAGCAAAGGAAGTATTGCACTAGTGACTATCAACAGACCAAATAAATTGAATGCATTAAACTTGGAAGTTATGGATTCAATTAAAAAAATGTGTAAATGGGTAGAGTCAGAAGATTCTATTCGATGTATTGTCATTACAGGAGCTCAGCCACTTCCTCCAGCTGAAGGGAAAAGAGCGAAACCTAATGCCTTTGTTGCTGGTGCAGATATTACCGAATTCGTTGGTAAAAGTAGTGGTGAAATTAAAATTCAATTCACAGATAATGCTGTTGAAGCGATTTGGTCTTTGAGTAAGCCAACAATTGCAATGGTAGATGGTTTTGCTCTGGGTGGGGGATGTGAAGTTGCTTGCTCTTGCGACATACGAATTGCCAGTTCTCGCTCTAAATTTGGAACTCCTGAGATAAATCTTGGATTAATCCCCGGATATGGCGCAACTCAACGTTTAGTGAAACTTCTAGGATATGGTAAAACGATGGAATTAGTCATGACTGGTGAAATGATCGATGCTGAAGAAGCACAACGAATTGGACTGGTAAATCATATTGTAAATCCCGAAGAATTACTAGAATTTACGATTAATATGGCAAAGATAATTTCAAGTAAGTCCTCTAATACACTCAATGTCGCTAAATCCACCATTAGAACAGCACTTGAAGTAGGACTAGAAGAAGGAGTTTCTATCGAAGCAGAAGCATTTGCTGGGCTTTTTGATAGCGAAGACAAAGAAATTGGAGTACAAGCTTTCTTGAATAGAGACACTCCACAATGGAAGCATAAGTAATTCAAAATCCGATGACCATGGACCAGCCGATAATAAAAATTGCAATATCGGCGATTGCATGGGCAATCCAAGCTATCCAAATACTTCGGTATTGTATGTATAACCAAGAAAAAATAGCTCCTCCAATAAATACTCCAAGAGATGCGAGAAGGTTTCCAACCGGGTCGATAAAAAACGCTAGTGCAATAGTATGATGAATTGTGAAAATTCCAGCGGAAAGAAAGACAGGCAACCAAACACCTCCAACCAATTGTTCAATCTTAGATGTGATGAACCATCTAAATACATACTCTTCTAATACCGAATTAATGAATACCCAAAAGAGGATTGCAAGAGCAAATTTCCAAGCAACAGTCAGACCAACAGTATCTAAAATCTCAGTTAATTCACCAGCTTTAAGCAACTTGTCTCCCAGTAAAAAATATGCAATAAATATCACTATAAGCATTCCAATTCCCAGAAATATGGAAACTTTCCACCCCCCATCTTGGGGTATAGACCATGATTTTTCGCCTTTTTCAACATGTAAATACCAGAAAGCAGGTAATCCAAACATCCAAACTTTAGTAAAAATAAATACAAATATTGCGAGTAAACCTGCTTTAAATGCAAATCCAGTAATGACTGAAATACTCGGCGCAATAGCAACTAAAAATAATCCTAGAAGGGCTAAATTTCTTTGATTGGATAGATCAGTATTTTCTGATTCACCTTCCAAGATCATTAGCAAGACCTCATCAATCTTCCATTTCGTCTTTCAATGCAGCAAGAGCACTACTTGCTGAAGGGTTTAGTTCTGGAAGAGATGGAAGGGGAGGAAGTGGAAGACCATCCATACCTGGAAGAGGAGGCAATGCTTTGCCATCTATACCTATTAGTTCAGGCAATTTTGGCTTCTTTTCAACTTCTTCAAAACCATCATCTAGGGGAGTCCTTAATTTCAAAATATTATTTTCATTTAATCTAATGAATGTGGCTCCATAAATGTGACCTGGTTGAGGGTTTTCTGGTTCCACTAATACAGTTTGTCCATGGTTTTCGGTTTGAAGTACTTCGACCAAATCTTCACCTGCAGTATGTTCTTCCCACATTCTAACTGTTGAAGCCCTAATCTCAGCCAGTTGGCCTCTACGCCTTTTCTCTATTCTGTTTCTAATTTCTTGATGCTTAATTCTACGATTAGAAACTGTGACTTCGATATCTGCGTCTTCTACAGATTCAGGACTCACCTCGACAACATATTCATCAGCGGTATGTAAATCGTCTATTTCAACTTCGATTTCTTGTATAACTTCCATATCGCCATCTTCTGACTGCAAACTTTGTTGCTCTAATTCTGCAGCCTTGATTTTAGCTAATTTTCGCTCACGCAGTGAAGCACCATCGAGTGAGTTTTGTTTCACTGGTTGCGGTATATCAGAATCATCTTCTATTTCTTCTTCTACTGTATCTTCTATTGCTGAATCTTGTAAGACTGCAGGCTTTACAGGAGATTTAGGTACTTTACGACTACCCATCAATACCCAAATCGAAGTGAAGGCAAAAGTAACTCCTATCAAAGTCCACTTGCCACTATCTGTCAAACTAGAAGCCGAAGTCAAGTAAAAAAAACCGGAAGTAAGGGCAATCAAACCAGTTACAGTACGTGCAAACCCCATGTCCCTCACCACTATGCAACTGCTTCTAACTTATCATGATGATGGCAATTGGTTAAACAAGTCGTTTAATGCT
>TARA_B110000444_G_scaffold160794_1_pt1 | contig 19726 bp, 17 predicted proteins | sample TARA_B110000444 | Tara Oceans TARA_B110000444 (sample SAMEA4398370) | marine metagenome | biome: Polar Biome; feature: [SRF] surface water layer (ENVO:00010504); material: water (ENVO:00002006), including particulate matter (ENVO:01000060) such as... | depth 5 m | reverse complement strand
AACTGCTAAGTCTCTGACATCTACTAATACATTATTTTCTTCCATTTAACACATCCTTTGAGAATTAGAATCTTGGGTAGGGCATTAAAACTTTAACCAGCAGAAATTTATCTGGAATGAGGATCATTCACATCTCTTAAAGCATCTCCGATAAAATTATAACATAGTACGGAGACAACAAGAAATAAAGCAGGACTTATGAGCCATGGGAAATGCTTTAATGTTTGGACTTCTCTTAGCTGATTTAAAAGTAGACCCCAACTTGTCATGGGAGGTTTTATCCCCAGGCCTAAAAAACTGAGGGCAGCTTCACCAATTATCATTATTGGGATACTCAATGTTGCAATAACAATGATATGGCTTAAGACATTTGGTATGATATGTTTTGCAATAATTCTGCTCGCACTGGCACCAGATACTTCCGCAGCATAAATAAAATCGGATCGACGAATTGCCAACACCTTTCCTCGGACTTCTCTAGCCAATCCAGCCCAACCGATCAATCCAAATATGATGACAATGCCTAAATAGACATAAATAGATGGCCATTCCTTAGGGATGATAGACGCTAGTGCCATCCACAGAGCAACTTGCGGAATAGTTCTAATAATCTCGATAATTCTTTGAATAAAATTGTCAATCCAACCGCCATAATATCCGGAGATTGTGCCAATAATTGTTCCTATAATTAATAAAATTATTACTCCTATAAGTCCGATTGAGAGTGAAACTCTTCCACCAAAAATTATTCTTGATAACAAATCACGTCCTATTATATCAGTACCTAGTAAAAATAATGAGCCTTCTTTAACCCCGAAAAAATGAATATCACTATTGATGAAACCTAGCATTGTATATGGCTCACCACGGACAAAAAAATAGATAAAATCTTTTTGCTTAAGATCATCTTCATATACAAACCTTAAGGTTTTTGGATCTCTTGCAGCTACTTGTCGATATATAAATGGTCGTATGTGAAAGTTACCTTCTTTATCAAAAAAATTTATTTTTGTAATTTGTGGGGGTGCATATGTATGAAATTTATAACTCGTTAGCATTCCATAAGGTGCAAAAAAATTTGCAAAAATAACGACGGTGTATAAGAAAATTAGAATGACTGATGATATAACTGCAACCCTATGCTTAAGAAACTTACGCCACATAAGTTGCCCTTCTGAAAGCGTCAGAAAATCTTCATTTTGCTGAGATTTTTTTCGTATTATAAACACAGAAATAGCTTTAAGTTAACTCATACCTAATACGAGGGTCAGTGAGAGCGAGGGTAATATCTGCAATTAAATTTCCCAAGACAAGAATAATTGATATTACTAATAATATTGTTCCTGCAAGATACATATCTTGTGCAATTAATGAATCGTAGAACAAGGGCCCAATGGTGTTTAAATTCAAAACGATAGAGACTAGCATTTCAGTGGCAATAATCTCAGGAAGATAGACTCCAATCCTACTAATAATTGGATTGATTGCTATTCTAGCGGCATGTTTCCAGTTTACCGATGCCTCAGAAAGTCCCTTGGCTCTTGCAGTTTGTATGAAAGGTTGTTTAAGAACATCCAACATATTTCCCCTCATAATGCGCATCGTGTTAGATGTTTGAGCAATACCAATGGCAATGATTGGTACAGGGAGATGTTTTAAAAAATCAATAATTTTATCCATATTCCAGACTTCCCCAATAAATTCATTGGAATAAAGGCGACCAATATATGTGGAATCAAACCAAAAGATGGATATCGTAATAATAAATACTGCGAGAACAAATCCTGGTATAGCTATTCCTATAAATGCAATAAAGGTTAATATGTAGTCCAAAATACTGTACTGATGTGTAGCAGAATATACTCCTATTGGAAGAGCTATCAGTAACGCAAAAATTAGTGCGCTAAAATTAAGAAAGAGCGTCATTGGAAGTCTTTCTTTTAAAATATCAGTAACTGGAGTACCTTGGAGTGACATAGCAATACCGAAATCTCCTTCTGGAAAGCCTTTAACCCATCTCCAGTATTGAATCCAAAAAGGTTGGTCTAGTCCATAACGCTCTCTGATTTGCTCTATATATTCTTTAGAAACGCTACCCCCCCCTGTAGAGGCAGCTACAGCAGCATACGCATCAGCATAATCGCCAGGAGGCAATTGAATTATACCAAAGCATACGATGGATATAATAATGATTACCGGTATGGAAAATAATATTCTTTTAACTATATAGCTAAATAGGCCCATTACGGTTTATTGCGTCCTTGGAAGAAATCTTACAATAATAGAAAACTTGAAAAGTGGGTTGGAAATGAAGGAGAGCCAAACCCAGGAAGGGGTAACAGTATAAATTAACTTTACCTCTTCCTGGAAAGTTTAAAAAATTTCTTTAATTTGGCCTTTTTGGTGGATATTTCTCGTAGACCTGCATATACCGAAATGGAGGATCAAAGTTTCCATATTCTTGAACTCTTGTAGACTCCAAAACCATGTTTCCAAGCCTATTCGAATTAATAAATGGACGTTTTCGGACCCCGACGTGTATCATAAATACATTTTCAGCCATTATTTTGCCCGCTTTTTTCCCGAGCTCTATTCCTTTTTCAATACTTGATGTACTTGCTGTTCTCAGCAATTCAGAAAATTCGTCATATTCTGGCGAAAATCCACCTTTTTGAAAGGCATTTTTATGGAAGTGCGGAGAACCCGGCTTTGTAGGAATCCATTTCTCTATTGCAAGAAGAGGTTCATTGTAATCTGTAAAATCGTGAGTGGACATTTCATAAGTGCCCGCATCGTAATTTTTCCGGTAAAGGGTCTGATGAGTTTCATTAAGAATTAATTTTATTCCTACTTCTCCAACCGTGGCAACAATCATTTCTGACATCGGGGTATATAGATCATGAGCATACATATCCCAAATCATTTCCAGTTTCTCACCGGTGGGTAGTTCCCTGATTCCATCACCATCTCTATCTACAATGTTGGCATCATCAAGAATCATCCTGGCTCTCTTTGGATCATACTCGGAGTAAAGGTATCCAGACGCTTCATCAAAGTAGGGAGAATCCATTGCCCATGAAGCTCCGATTGGTGTCATAAGATCAAAGGCCAACACTCGTGAAATGTTTTGCCTGTCTATAGCTAAAGAAAGTGCACGTCGAAAGTGTACGTTTCTATTGACAGCCCTAGCTTCTGGGTCCTTAGCGTCGAAATTAAAACTAATCTTCATTCCCGAGGCGTTTGAGAACCCAATTGAATAATCTCTTTGAGGTTTACCCTTTTCTTCTAGCCACATTGAATAGTGTGGGAAACCTGTCCACATATGGTCATGATCATATTCTCCAGTCATATTGCCTAATCCAACGGAAGGCCGGTCACCTGCGATTAAAATTTCGAACTCATCAAAATAAGGAAGTTGATTACCATCGGGATCAACCTTCCAATAATATGGATTTCTAGTCATATGAAGTTTCCCATCAGGAACATATTTGTCAACTACCCAGGCATTTAGAGTAACTCTACCACCTTCAGATTTAGGACCAAGAATTTTTAATTTTTCGTTCAAAGTCCCATAATCTGAGCTTGAGTTATACTTCGGATGCCACTGTGAGAAATGGTGTTTCGGGAGTGCAGCCCAGATAACATTTGAGTATTTTTTTTCAAACAGAAAAGCTTTCTTGTCATAATTTATTTTTAGTGTAAAGTCATCAATTTTAGTAAGTGATGGGAAATTTCCACTAGCCTCATAAAACCCGCTTTCATAGAACCAAATATAGGCTACATCTTTGTTATCAACTATATCTTCCATGAAAAATAGAACATCATCTACAGTAAATGGAACACCATCTGACCATTTAATCCCTTTTCTTAGTTTTATGGTTAATTCTGTTCCAGCCTCATTCCACTTCCATGATTCTGCTAGGTTTGGCTGAATGGGGCCTTTGGATGGGAAAGGATAGGTAAATTGAAATAATCCATTTCTATCAAGACGGGAAGGGTATCTCTCATCGTCTAGAAAGAAAGCAGTTCCAAGAACCAATTTACCACCATATTTACCTATTTCACTGACCGGTTTTTCGACTAGTGGGTTTTCTGGTAATCTATCTTCAAGAGGCGGCAACTTGCCTGATTCGACCATTTTAGCTAGCATTGGTGATTCCTTGGCTGCAAACAAGGAAGACGAAGAACAAATAAAAAAGATTAACATAGCTATAGCTTTTATTTTATTCATATTTCCTCTTTTTTTTATGTTAAAAAATTCCTCTTTATGAAAAGAGGCCCTACATATGATCAAAAATGATGCATTTGCTTTTTTTCAAAGCATAATTCTTCTCTATTATAATATACGTGTCAAGTAAATAATTAATTAATTTTAAAAGCTATTTAAAATCAATAATTTAAAAAAGTTAACATTTTTGGTAGAAATATTTTCACTATAGGTTTCTATCAGCCCCGATATTCAGTACAATTCAGTAATACTTGTTCAAATTAGTCCATATCCCTACCAAATCCATCATCCATCACCTGTGAGTAATTCCCACTAATTCTTCACAGTCAGACACACCACCACAACCTATTTATACTTTTTGCATTTTCGTGATGAGCAACTCCACTCTACAACTCTACTCTATATTCTCTACACCAACCCACTAACCTGATGCGGCGCCAAAATTTGGTCTATCAAGGCAATGACATCGTTGGAGAGATCCCATGACGCGGCGGCCGCATTTTGGGTGACGTGTTCAACCGTTTGTCCACCGGCGATCACTGAGGTGACCGCATCTTGATTGATGAGCCAGTTGATGGCCAGCTGATTGACCGGCTGACCGATTTCGGCCGAAAGCTCACGGATTTTGGTGGCGATGGTGAAGTAGGTGTCAAACGTGTTCCCGGTGAGTTTCGGGTTGGCGGCGCGGGCGTCGTTTTCGTCGAAGTTGTCGGTCGCTTTAAACGCTTCCGTCAGTAACCCTTGGAAGAGGGGGCTATAAGGGAAAAAGGCAAGACCGTTTTCGGCACAGAAGGGTAGAACCTCATCGGAAGTGCGATACTCCAACGGGATGTTGTGATAGTGGGTGGGGTTGTGTTCCAACAAATTATAGAGCCCCTGGTGGCTGGTAATCGTCCCAGCCGACATACAGCGTTTTGTGCGCTCTAGTGAAAAGTTAGTTACCCCGATATGCCGAATTTTGTCTGATGCCTTGATCGCTTCAAGTGCTTCCATAGATTCTTCTTCTGGCGTATCTGGATCGGCCCAATGCATTTGATAAATATCGATATAGCCTGTCTGGAGGCGGCGCAGACTGTCATCTATTTCTTGCATCAAAGATGCTTTTTTGAGATTGAGGGATATATTCTTGTCCTCATCCCAAACCAAGCCGCACTTGCTGGCTATAATCACCTCATGACGCCGCCCTTTGAGTGCTTGACCGAGTATTTCTTCAGCATGCCCTAGTCCATAGACTGGAGCCACATCGAACAAATTGATGCCGAGGTCAACGGCAGTTTGCACTGTGCGAATCGACTCTGCATCCGTGGTGCCATTCCAGAAATCACTACCGCTAATTCCCCAACAACCAAAGCCAACGGCCGAAAACGATAAACCGGGCATGGCGGGTACAGTCTTGTACTTCATAAGAATCTCCAAAGTTTCATGATATTGTCCATATTATCGTCGATTTAGGCGGAATTGCCGATCATGCGGTTTGACCGGCATGATAAGCATGTTTCCAATTCAAAATTAGATTAGATTCAATCAAGTCACCTGCTGAATTCCCAATATGAATCGTTCGTCAAGGGGTTAAATATTCACTGTCAGTTCTAACTTTATCACCATTAGACCACGGAACATGATCCACTTCAAATCGAGTATCTTCATTGTGAGCAAGCGTCATAGAAGCAAAATCAATCAATGCTGCCTTATGAATGCGTAAATGGGCCCATCACTCAATCGAAAAGTGACGGGTGTATGAACCTTATCCAATTAATAAAACAGTCTATTTCCTGATTCCATGAAGATTGTAGCAAAACGTCTGTTGATTTTCGGGATGCATGTACACATTGGCATCAAGGACCGTGACCTGAGGATCGATATAATGAACCAAATGAGGTACTTCATGCCTCATATTTTAACGCTGTCAACGTCTTCACCATTCTGGTGGGGACAGAAAACCGGTTTTAAATCCTACCGCAGCATTGTGTTTGAAGATCTCCCACGTACCGGCATTCAAGTTACCTTGACATCACGTTTAATATTGTAACTGACGATAAAAACGCCTTGTGGTCAACGGATGATTTCTTTCTTTTTCAAGATGGCAGCTGAATCGTTCTAGCATCGTATAAATAACTAACGGCGACAAATATTGGCGATATTTTTCGTCCACTGGAAGTTCAACAGTCCTGGTGTCAAAAACGGTGACCTCCTTCGATATTTTAATCGCAAAATTATAGACCCTATCCATCAAAGGCCTTGTGGCGTCCTCTCCGTACAGCAAAATAATGCTGGTGTCTTCTTCAGTCAATTCAATTGTACCGTGGAAATATTCTCCTGCATGGATAGACTTTGTTTTGATCCACTGCATCTCCTCGAGAATACACATGGCGTAATCATATGCTTCTCCCCAAACCGCTCCGGAACCGACAACCATGTGATAATCAGTATCCCTGTGATGTTTAGCGAGGGACTTTGCCATTTCTTCGGTTTGCTCCTTAGCCTTTACAAGATAAGGGCTAATCGAGTTAATTTGAGCGAACATTTTATCGTATTCTACAAATTCCCCACGATTTTTTAATAAACGGAATATTACAGGGTACATTTCCAGATAAATACATTCGGCCAGATGATCATCTTCTGCGAAACTTACAAAATGGTGCTTAGAAAGTTCGCAAACGGGGGTACCCGAGTTACAGACAAAAGACAATGTGGTGGCTCCGGCCTTGTTGCAGAATGTAATGGCCTTTACTATTTCATTAGTGTCACCACTCCTCGAGCAGAAGACGCATAGAGAGTCTTTTGAAAAATGTTTGTTGCCCTGAAGTATGAACTCTGCGGCCTGAACCACGTGGACGGGCATTGTTGAGAGCGTTTCAGATATGTATTTCATTGGCAGAAAATGGGCGTAAGTCCCGCCTACTCCAATCAAGAATAAGTTTTCAAATCCTCTGTCGTATAAATCGTCAATTGTTTTTTCCACTTCAACGCGAAGAGACAGCGCGCTTTCGATTACCTTTACAAATCGATCTTCGTTAAAGTTAAACACTCGTTCTCCTGTTCTTAAGGATTAGTTGTAAATAATAGTGTTTCAGCCTGTTTGTTCTTCTTGAAATCTTCACACAAATTAGCCTCTTACATTAACAGTTCTACGTTTTTATCAGTGAAATTTAAGTTTAAAATGCGCCATTTATCAAACAAGTATTTGCTGCGTAGTTAGCGGCGAACTCTAATGTAGCTGTTATTGTTTTATCCCTCACCCATTGTGACAAAAAGGCGCCTATAAATGCGTCACCTGCCCCAAGAGAATCAACTACTTTTGTGGGAATTGCCGGCTGAGTAATTATATCTCTTCCAGCAAACGAGGCACTACCACTAGCACCCATAGTTATGACAACGACCGATAACCCGTATCCATAAAGCTTTTCAAATTCCTCTTTTAATTCAGAGCGAGAAAGTTCTGGTCTCGAAAAAAAACCCAAATCCACACGGTTTTTTAAGGAAGTTAGAAGCTTTATATCAAACTGTTCAGAAAAATCTACCGAAACTCTTACTTGATTTCTGTGCAGTCTTTGGATTTGCTTTTCAATTTTTTCATAATATGATTCGATTCCGCCAGAAACTGCAGTTGGCCAGTTAGAAAAAATTGTGTGATGAGCCCAGGAAAAATTTCTTAAGTAAACATAATCCTCTTCGAAAAGATCAAACTTGTGCTGCACACCCAAAGATTCATCAACAAAAACTCTGTCACCTTTGTTTAGTTCTATTTTTGTCCAAGCTGTTTTTTTATTCAGCTTAGCCACTCTTGAAAAATCGATATCTTCTTTTTCAAGAGCAGCAATTACTAGTTCTCCCTCTTCATCATTTCCAATGACTCCAACATACCCAACATCAATGCCGTTTCGTTTGAGAGCGATAGCGTTGTTAATTCCATTTCCCCCGACATATGACTTCCCTGACTTAGGGTAGAAGTCAACACAGTTATCCCCGATAACACAGACCTTCTGATTCAGCATATTAGAGTGTCATCATTTAAAATTTGCTATCGATTCATTAATATTTTTTTTATAGGTTATAATATAATTTTACTACAATTTTATGTTGCAGTCCATAATAGCAAAGATTGCACTCAATTAGATATGCTGTAAATGACCTGAAGGACAGTGAAGAATTAGTGGAGGTTTTGTGCAAGTTCTGGAGTCTCACACGCTACACGCTGACACGCACAAAGGCAAAGCTAGTTTTTTGGTTCTACTAGAGACGATCATTTGGTGGTAAATATGTGGTAAATATGTTGATAAAATTATTATAAAATCAAATTTATACAATGATATCAGCATAAGTAGCTGATTCTCCCGCAAATACTATCTATGGAGTCAGATTCTAATAATACGCCCTAAAACAAACCCTATCATCCCCTTTGATTGACCCCCCACTAATTCTTCAAAGTCGGAAAACCCTCCATAACCTCTACCGCACCTAAGATGGTAATCTTGCTTAGTTCATACCGGGGTTTCTAATACTCTCTACTTAACCGCTCCAGTTGAAAGTCCTTTGACAATATAACTTTCAAGGAAAACACCGATAATTGCCAATGGTGCAATTGCGGCTGTAGAGAGTGCCGCCATAGACCACCAATTGATCCCCTGTGATCCTGTTTGACTGGCCACCATGACAGGTAAAGTTTTTGCGTCAGCACTCGTCAGCAGGGCGGCAAAAAAGTATTCGTTCCAGGACAAAACAAGACAGAGGATAAAAGCTGCCACCATTCCCGGAAACGAAATTGGTAAAACGATGCGCATGAAAACCCCCCAAACATTGAGGCCGTCTACCAACCCTGCTTCTTCAAGTTCAATTGGAATTGTACTAAATTGATCCCGCATAATCCAGATTACTATTGGCAAAACCATGAGTGCATAAAGCATGATCAAGCCGATGGTTGAGTCCAGCAAAGCCAACTCGCGGTAAAGGACCAGAAAAGGCAATGCGAGGACTACCGGAGGAAGGATCATCTGTGAGAGAAAGAAGAAAGAAATATCTGAATTTTTGACAAATCCTAACTTATATTGGAAACGGCTGAGTCCATAAGCCGCAAGTGAACCCAGCATCACTGCAAGTACAGATGCACTTACTGAAGTAATTACGCTGTTAAAAAATCTTTTCAGGAACTCTTCCCTAACTGTAGAAATTTGAAAAATTGTTTCCGGGGATAAACCCAGTGAACGAAAACCAATCCATTTTGGTGTAAAGTCAAACCATGGTATCAGGTGTCCCTGAGTAACACTGACTGCAGTTTTGAAGGATGTCGTGATAGTCCAATAAATGGGGAACAAACACAAAAAAGCCCAAAATAAAAGTGCACCATAAATCAGGATGCGATATATAACGAGGTTTACACCTGGCGAAGATTGATTCATGTAACTTTTTGCATCCAGCGGTCAATAAGTTTTAACATTAGCGTCATAAGTATGATGATAATAATCAGATAAACGACAGCCATCATGGTTCCGTAGCCTACATTTGAGCGGTCTCGATATTCACGGAAAATAAAACTGGTGACCGTGTCCGTAGCACCACCCGGACCTCCGGAAGTGACGTTGATGACAACATCCGCCAATTTTAATTTGAAAATAATCCGGATGACAGTTGCCGTTACGCTGACAGGAAGCATCAACGGAAAAGTGATTTTCCAGAAATGTTGCCAGCCCGTTGCACCATCAATTTTTGCCGCCTCATTGACTTCTTTCGGCAAGGCCTGCAAACCGGCAAGTAGCATAATCATCATAAACGGAATGAAAGTCCAGGCATCTAAAACCATAATGCTAAAACGCGCAATTTCCGGAGACGAAAAGAAAGCCGGGCTTTCCCAACCCAAGTGACGTGCGAGATTTGCCGCTGGGCCAAAACGATATTCCATCAATGATTTCCCGAGCATCCAACTCACTGCAACAGGGCTGAGCATCAAAGGCATGAGAAACACCACCCGAAAGAATTTTCTGGCCACGATTTGTGAGTTGAGCAACAGTGCCAGTCCAAAAGCAATGGCGTACTCAAATAGGATTGCAACCAAATAATAGCCCATGTTTAACATGGAATTCCAATAATATTCATCTACGAGAAGAGCCCGGAAGTTATCCAGTCCATTGAATTTTTGACCTTCAAAGGCACTCAAGTTCCAATCGTGTAGAGAAATGTAAACGCTGAAAATCAGCGGGAAAATCACCATTGCAATCGTGAAAAGAAAGGCTGGCAGTACAAAAAGTGCACGTTGACCACGATCTCCTTTGATGAGGAGTATCCCCCAGCAGAGGGCTATAGACCAAAGAAGATATCCATAAAGGGTAGGACGCCAGTTCTCAAAGCCTAAAGTAATGGTATTAGTCTTGTGTAAAATCTGAATCAGGAACAATGCGACTAGTAGAATAGTTGCAATGAAAATAATTACCCGTCCCAGAGTTTTCTGTTGAGCAGGAACGTTATCTGTAATGATGTAAGTGGTGGTCATCTTAAAGTTTGCAAGCAAATACTGATGAGTATTTGTGAATAAGAATGCTGAGCTGTACTCAGCTTTTATAATTTTGTGAAGAAATAAGGGAAGCGGGAAAGACCGGCGATTTTTACTTTGAACCACCGGTCAAACCATTACCTGTTATCGCATGATCTAACTACAAACCAAGTGAGGCACGGTAGAGCGCAAGTTGCTTTTTCCTGCCAATTTGGTCAGTAAGTTTCTCCCAGGCCGCCGCAATGTTATTTGCTCCGGTCTGGACATCATACTTACCAGCATAAATTTTTGACAACTCATCTTCGGCAACACTGTAGTACTGAAAAATCCCCGGAATTCGAGGCTCAATCGCTGCATTTGGATGGTTGTAGGAGTTGGACTCTGAATCCAAATAAGACGTGATAAATGCTCTATCATATCCTGCATCAACCCACTCATCAATATTGAAGTGACTGTTTCGATAGGGCTGAAAACCTGACGGATATGCAGAAGCCCATAGAGAGAGATCTTTCCCTCCAAGATGAGCAGCGGCACTCCAGGCGGCTTTACGCTTTTTTGAGTTACTATCAACGCGAGCCATGACATACACTCCCCAGCCAATATAGGCCATATTTGGAGCATAGTTGGGTCCACCGGGCAGCGTATCCCATCTGCCTTTTTTTGAATTATAGACATCGTCAGATCCTGGCAGTATGTCGAAACCAACAACGTCACCAACGACAGACCCGTCACTGGTTTTTGCCATGGAACCTACATCACCCCACCAGGAAAGCATCGAGCCTGTTCCAGCAAGAAACTGCTGAAAAGCGGTTGTGCCTGGGTCAGCATTCAGTTGGTTTGCAGGTTGGGAAGGCAGAACATCAATTACATCCTGAATTGCTCTTACCCATGCTGGATTATTAATACGTGGTTTCATCGTATCTGCATCAAACAACCATGCAGGATCATTGGGATGCTTGGCATAGGCCGTAGCACGACTAGCCAGGAAGTAGAAACCAAAACCACCCCAGCCCTTGCATGGATCAAGATAACCGACAGCATCTCCCCCGAAAGTCGGGTCTTTTTTGCCTTTGAGGAATTTACTGACTTCCTGAACTTGCTGCCATGTTTTTGGTACGCCCCAGGCACCTTTGTGCCCTTCGGCTTTCCAGGCAGAAGCGAATCCTGCATCCTTGAAATAATCTGATCGGTAGTTGAAATTGTGGCAATCGCCGTCAATCGAAATCCGATAGGTTTTTCCATTCCATGTACCAACGGGAGCTTTCAGATAACCGACATAATCATCCATTTCTATTTGCTCTTTGACCCAATGTGGCATTTCGGAGGCAAGTCCTTTACCGCAGACATCGCCTTCGAAAGGCGCCCCCATTTCCAAAATATCAAAGTCCACCGTTTTAGTTGCAATGGATTGTTGCAGACGTGCATTGTAATCTGCCTGCGCTAGATCAATCCATTTTATTTTTGCACCAGTATACTTCTCCCAGGGTTTCAGAAATCCTCTGAACAGGAAATTGTGCAAATTCTGGTTATTCAGTCCCATGAAGGTTAATTCGACGCCGTCAAATTCGCCCTTTGAAACTCTTGCTTTTGTCGGGTTAAGGCACAGTGCACCGACTTTCTGCCAGTCTGAATCCGTCGGTGACCCTTTACCTACTCCGGGTATTCTCAGGATGTCTCTCCTGACGTTTGCAGCGGAGGCACTCTTGGGTAAGAGGCCAAGTCCTGCACCTGAACCGGCTGCAATTACGCTTGCTCCAGCTACAACCGTCGATGCGTCTTTAACAAATTGACGACGGTTTATTTTTTTCTTGCTTTTCATTTTGCTCCTATTAAATTGAAACTAACAATCATTTGCAGTACCGGACAGTACATTTTGCAGAAGACAAAATATGACACAAATGTTTGCTCAAAACCACTTCTGCGCTATGCGTAGAAGTGTAAATCCAATCGCAATGCAATTGGATAACAACCGGACAACCCGGTTGTTAAAGGCTTAAAGTTTTAGTTTTCTCCCAAGTATAAAATTAATTGTGTATCACGCTATATCAAAAACTGACCTTTTTCAATGGTTTTTTCCCCGTCCAGATAAAGCGCACCTTCTTCACGCAGATCTTTGATCAAGTCCCAGTGTAAAGCAGATTTATTGATTCCGCCGCATTCAGGATATGCTCTTCCAAGAGCAATGTGAACTGTGCCACCTATCTTTTCATCAAAGAGCAAATCGTAACAGTACCTGCTGATGCTGTAGTTTGTACCCACACCAAACTCGCCTATTCTCTTGGCACCAGCGTCCATCCCAATTAAATCCAAAAGCAGTTTCTGGTTCTTATCGGCAGTTGCTTCGACCACTACACCTTTTGAAAAGTGTAAGCAGATACCTTCGATAAACTGTCCGGCAAAAACTGCAGGAAATTCGAAAGAAATACTTCCTTCAGCACTGTCATCGGTCGGAGCAGTATAAACTTCACCTCCAGGCATGTTGATGTGGCCGTCGTCAATATGGTATGTTCTTCCTGTTGTGTTTAAGCTCAGGTCGGTACCATTGCCGACAATCCGGATTTTTTCAGTTGTTTGCATCTTTTTCCGGATGACTTCGTAACGCTTACTTTCTTCTTGCCAGTCGAGCAACGTTGCATTGAAGAAGAACTCCATCATTTCGTCCGTACTAAATCCGGCCTGTTGAGCAAAAGATGCATTAGGAACTCTAACTAGAACCCAGCGAGTCTTTTCTGTTCGTAAGGCAGAAATTTTCCCCAATGCCCGCCGGAAAGCTGTTATACGTTCTGTTGCTATACCATTCAGTTCATGTGGATTACTCGCGCCTCGAAGTCCTATGTATACGTCTGCCCACTCCATCCCCCTTCTTTGAAGCTCATGTTCATTGTCAAATAGGTTTGGATCTCCTTCCAGCATTAGATCCCGTTGCAGCAGAGTGGACTGAAATTCAATATGCGGATGAGCACCAACCTTAACAGCCGCAGCATGAACTGCACGAGCTAATGGCCAAGTATCTGTTTCCATCATAGTGATCAAGACTCGGTCGCCCCTCCGGGTCGTGGTCGAGTACTTAACCAGGATATCAGCCAGTTGTTCCCAGCGAGAATCAAGCATAAAAACGGTATTTAAATATCAGTGTAAAGTTTCAACTTTATCCATAAATTTCCGGACTCGCTCAGGATCAACAGCACTCCAAGTATCGCCGTTATGTTTGAGGTGTGAGCCGATGACGCACCCGTCGGTGAGAGAAAAAATTTCGGCAACAGTGTCGATGGTTACTCCGGTATTGGCTAATAAAGGTGTGTTCGGAAGGGCCTCACGGACTTCTCTCAATTCTGTTTGATTTACACCCATTCCGGTCATTGGCCCGGAAACACAAATCACATCGGCCTTTGAGGAAAATACTGCGCTTTTGGCCTTGACAGCTAAAGGCCTGGTATCAAGTGAGGTAGCAAATTCCGCATTGATATTGAAAAGCATTTGTAAATCAGAACGTCCTTGTGAGGCCCGTAAACGTGCAGCCCCGGCACAGTCCGGTGCCCAAAGTCCCATGTCAGAGGCATAAACACCCGTGAATATCTCACGTGCAAAACTGGCTTCGGTCGCAACTGCTAAAGCCACTGTAGCTACTGGATCCCACAGGTAATTCACGCCGAATGGAACCTTTAAAATTGATTTAACCTGCCCTATAACTGAGGCAAGTGCTGCCAATCCTTCAGGTGGGGCCTTGAGTACATACGGACGATCGAACTCGTTGCCAAACATTACTGCATCTACTCCACCTGATTGGAGCGCTTCAAGATCGGCGATTACGGAAGCGATAATTTTCGTCATTCCGGAGGCTGCATCATAATCCGGAGAACCAGGTAAGGCCGGAATATGCACCATGGCCACCACAGTTTTACGGCCAAATTGTATGATTTTTTCAGACATTTAGTTCTCCAAATTATTACGGATATTTTTCAAGCCTACATAACTTGCTTTGTATGCTTCATAAAACGGTTGATATTCAGCGTGCACCTGCGAGTTTGGCTCAATCACGCGATCAATTTGTACCATTTGCTCAACTGCTGTAGGAATGTCTTCGTATATTCCTGCTCCAACTGCGGAAAGGATAGCACATCCCAGCAAAGGTGCAACAGGATTTTTGGTGAGGGTCAATGGCATATTTGAAACATCGGAATGGATTTGAAGCCACAATTCGGAACGTGTTGCTCCTCCGGAAACGACAATGCTCTCGGGGAAAAAGCCGTTACTACGCATGGATTCCAAAATCAGTTCGCTACCAAAAGCTACCCCTTCAATCGCTGCCCTAAAAAGATGTTCTCTACCATGTTTGAGAGTTAAACCATGGAAAGCCCCACGCGACTTTGGATCTGTATGTGGTGTTCTATTTCCTTGAAAATGATCCTGAACAATTAAGTTCTCTGACCCTGGAGGAAGTTTCGAAGCATCACGGTTAAGCGATTCATAATCGGACTCCCCAAACAAATTTTTGAGCCAGTTAATTACAGAACCGGTTGAAGTCTGACCGCCTTCTACAGTGTGCAGTCCGGGTAAAAGCGCATCTGCATAAGTACCCCAAATACCTGTTCCGTGAAATGGTTTTTCACTCAATCCCAGATGAAGATGAGAAGAACCGGTAATGAGCGCAAGGTTTCCTGGTTTGACGACACCAAGACCGATCATACCGATTTGCGCGTCAGCCCCACCTTGGACAACAGGCAAATCAGGAGTTAAGCCAAGGTGTTCTGCTGCTCTTGGAGTAAGGCCTCCAACCAATTCTCCGAGTCGGAGCACATCCTGGGGCCACTTTTCGACAAGTTCTCCTAAATCAAGTTTTTTCAATAACGATTTTGGAACCCCATCACCGGTATAATCACAATGCCAGCGAGTGGAAACATTGTTTATACTGCTAATTAAACGCCCCGTAAGATGGAGATTGATGTAATCCTGATATTCACAAATGGTTACAGCACGCTCAAATATTTCTGGTTCATTCTGTTTTATCCAGAGAGCCTTGGGAATCATCCACTCTGACGAAACAGGACCGCAGCCATTACTATTGATGCGTAAGGCATCATCTCCCGTTTCGACCATTTGCTCAGCTTGCTCTGCACTGCGGACATCCATCCAAATCAGTGCTGGACGCACTGGAGTCCCAGAACCGTCGAGGGCCACCACGCTGCAACAAGTAGTGTCCACAGCCATTGCCGCGATCTGATTAACACTTATTCCGGAATCCCGAATCGCTTTCTTGACTGACTTGCCGAGAGCATCCCACCAGTCTTTGGGGTCTTGTTCGGCCCAGCTCGGAGCAGGAAACTGAGTTGTATAAGTTGTGGAGGTACAAGCGAGCGGTGTTCCAGAAATATCAAATATTCCGGCACGGAGTCCTTCTGTACCTCCATCCACTCCCAGCAAATATTTTTTACTCATTTAATTCTTACCATTTATTGTGGTCATGTCCTACTGCCCTGTCAAAATGAGTATAGCCTCCATCGACAAAGATGAGCTGTCCGGTTGTATGGGAAGAACGGTCGGAAGCAAGAAAGACAATAGTTTGCGCAATTTCTTCAGGGGTCGTTAGTCTTTGTTCAAACGGTACAATATCAGCGATGGTTTTTTTGGCAGCTTCCGGATTAGTTTGTGTTTGGAAAAACTGCTCGTATTGATCTGTGATGCATTCAGCTGGAATAACACAATTGACTCTAACTTTCTCCGGGGCCAAAGCTACCGCCCATTCGCGGGTGAGTGCGCTGATTGCCCCCTTTGCGGCGGCATAAGCTGAAGTCTTGCCTTGTCCCGTAACAGAAACTTTAGAGCCGAGATTAAGAATACATCCCGGTCCTTTTCGGATTTGCGGCAATGCGTAGTGTGTCATTGCATACACATGGAGAAGATTGTTTTTAACAGAAGTCATAAAATCTTCTGGAGAAGTTTCAAGTCCCAGACCGTCATTGAATCCAGCATTGTTAACCAGCACGTCCAGTCCTCCGAACCACGAAACAGTTTGTTCAACAGCTTGTTTACAGGATTTTAGATTTGTAAGGTCGGCTTCAACAAAACTAGCTTTTGAGCCTGAAGATTTAGCCAAAACAGGTCCGGCTTCTGTGTCACGATCAACTATAACTACTTTGCAGTCTTCTGCTAAAAATGCTTTTACGGTTGCTGCACCGATTCCCTTTGCACCCCCTGTAACAAGTACAATTTTGTCTCTCAGTCCCAAGTCCATGTATTACTTTTATTTTAAGCTGGTTGAATATATTTTCTCTACATTACTTTCCCATCCGGTCCAATTACGCCTTTTGTGATCATGAAACAACCGTATGGTCGACGTTCTGCGGTAGCTATCACAGCATAAGTTTTTCTGGATTGCTCGTAAAAATTATGCCTTTCTACTGAATCCATTTTCCATTCTCGATCTGCATTTTCCAAAGCAATTTTATGTAAATCTTTGTGCACTTCAAGCATGGTTTCTGGTTCCCCAACCACCTGCATATACTGAATAGGGGCTTCAATGAAACTGTCCAGTGGAAAAACCGAAAAAATTGCCTGGGCAACTTCTGGAATTCCGGCGCCATCCAGCCGGATCACTTCACCATGAACAGTTGTCGAAGCCACTGAATCTGCTGGGAAATTGCTGTCTACGATGGTCAGAACGTCGCCATGTCCCATTGCACGAAGGATGTAAAGCAAGTTTGGATTAAGTAGAGGATCAAGATTTTTTAACATAATAATTCCAATGTTTCAGGTTTAAGAATCAGTGTATTAGCCGCTAAGAACACTAAGTTTTTTTCTTGGCGATCTTAGCGGCTATATTCTACAGCTGGTAAAGTTGTTCAGCGTTTAAACTAAACAGTTTTTCCTGCATTTCTGTAGGGCGTTTGGCGATAATTTCCTTGAGTGCCGCTACCCACTGGGCTAAGCTTGACCCTAGGGTACAAACTGGCCAATCACCACCAAACACCACTCGCTCTTCACCAAAGGCATCAAGGCAGGCATTGACTGTCGGGGCCAGAGTGTCTGTATTCCATCCGGCTTCGGCACGAGCCACTATTCCAGAAATTTTGCAGTACACGTTTTCAAGTTCTCCCAATTTGAAAATTCCTTCATGCCAACTTTCTTTGGAGTGTAGAAAAGTCGTATCCGAACTGGATGAGTCGATTTTCCGTTGCCCGTTGACAATGTAGGGATCTGCATTCCCACAATGGTCCAGTACAATAGTTGTCTCCGGAACCTGACGGCAGAGTTCTACTGCATCATGGAGTTCTGATGGACGTATGCAGATGTCGAAGAGCAGTTTCCTCTTCCCCAACTCACGGATGCCCCTCACAAATTCCGGAGTGAGGCAGTATTTCCGTGGTATTTCAGGATTGTGAAGAACCCGACGCACACCTTTGATAAAGGGATTGCCGGAATTAGCATCCAGAAATTCAGTAAAACCTGCTTTACATGGATCGGCTGAAACGACCATTCCAAGCATTACATCCGAATCTGCCTGACAATGCAGAGTCATGTCGTCAATCTCTTTCTGCTTGTCATCCGGATGTGCATCCACCTCCATGTAAACAGTTCGTCTGATTCCGGAACTTGCTGATGCTTTGAGATAATCCGAAATTTCAAAACTACGGTTAAGTGCCGGAACCCCTTCCACCCAGGGTAATTTTAGATGATCCAGATTCCAAAGATGCTGATGTGTGTCAATTATGTCAAGCATTTTATGGGTGAAATTTTAAGACTTCATTGTTCTTGGGATCTATAAGCTAGCACACGATACTAAAGAGATCAATCGAATTAATTGATCTAATTACAAGAAATATAAACGACTAATTGGCAGGACTTTTAAGTGGTCTCCACTTCAAGGACAATTTCTCTTTTGAATTAAGGTGTATTTTTTGTTTGTCTTACAGTTCTTTAGATTTCCTGTAGGGCAAGTATTTCACGCCATTTGCGGGCGCATTGGCCGGCCGTAAGGAATGAGGCCTCTTTGGACTTCAGCCAGTCTATCAGCAGTTCAACCTGATTAAGGCAATACTTACCGCAGCCTTTGGTCAGAAACGGATCTGGCATTACTCCACCTTCTCCATAATGAATCACGCCCTCAGGCATTTCCCAAAACTCCCATGGATGAAAATAAAAGCATAAGACAATGGGCTTTTGACTCTGATCATTCTTTTCTAGATAACTCATAAATGATTCAATGTGCGGAATAAAAGCTTCAGTAGACTGTGTGCGGTAGAGTGGCCATTGGTCTTTATCGCGACCGTAATCGTCCTTTGATTCCATACCCATGTCAGCAAATTGGATAATTTCAATCAAATTTAAACTCCCCTGTTCCGTCCAGTTTTCTTGACTGGGATGATAAGGGAAAAGCTGCTCATTGTAAAAATACATGGGGTAAGTGGCATCACATTCATAACCCAGGGCCTCCAGGGCGTTTGTGACATGAGTTCCTCCAAAAAGTCTCGGGCAGCGCCAGGAAACAACTTTGTGACCAACAATATCTTCCAGTATATCTGTGGCAAGCTTAATTCTCGGCTGCACTTCCTCCGGTAAAAGAGGATAAGTTCCCGGAATTTCAAACAAACTGTCGCCCACAGTCTCATGATAGAGTGAGTGAGTTCCTGTTTCATGAGCCGCAGATTCTATTTCCCGTACAATTTCTGGAAAGCGGCGGGCTGTGTCTGCAACCCAGAAAGCTGTCACGGGAATGGATTTTTTGGCAAACAGATTCAGTAACAGTGGAGTCCCCTTAGTGACTCCTTCATAAAAAGGAGTCCAACTGCCGATATCAGTTTCCATATCAATACCAAATACTACCTGTATCTCTCTCATCCTTTATACCCATTTATGACAAAATGTAATTTGTAGATTTTATCTTTCAACACAATTTTACTATACTTAGTGTCAGTAAAGTTAAAAATTTATTAAATAGTTAGGGGTTTCATTTAAGTAATGAATAGTCCACTTCCAAAACTTCCAGAGACAGACTGAAATGAACCCTTTTGAAACCA
>TARA_B110000444_G_scaffold256358_1_pt1 | contig 19898 bp, 10 predicted proteins | sample TARA_B110000444 | Tara Oceans TARA_B110000444 (sample SAMEA4398370) | marine metagenome | biome: Polar Biome; feature: [SRF] surface water layer (ENVO:00010504); material: water (ENVO:00002006), including particulate matter (ENVO:01000060) such as... | depth 5 m | reverse complement strand
CCTGAAGAAACAGAGTATTGGGCAGATACCTTACCTGCTAATAACCAATTCATTGCACCCGACTGGACTGTTAAAGAATGTATACAACACTTTGTTAAGAATGCAAATACCTCATCAGATGCACCTTTTAGGAATTCATGTTTCTTCTTTCAAACCTTAAATGGTGGGTTTAGATTTCAGGATTTAGCATCCATGTATCAAAGAGAACATCCTGTAGTGTTTAATACAAATCCAAAGAATGTTGATTTGCAAAGTATGGAAAGTAACATTAACTCTTCTAGAGGATTAAACACCCAAATATTAAAAGTAGAAAGACCATCGTCTTTCAATACACTTAGTGCAATAAGAAACGGAATGTTTGCATCAAGAATGCAAGTTTGGAATCCAATTACTCAAAGAATAGATGAGAAGATATATGATATGTCTGATGCATTTTCTAGAGATGGTCACATGCATGAACCAAATGTACACTTAGACTCACCCGAAATAACATTAACAGCTGATGATGCAATGGGTGGGGGAGACCAAACGTATTCACAAACAGAAGTTGAACCAGCATTAAAAGACACATACGATAGTGTAGTCAAACATGTCGATACTATGGTTCATGCATATGGTAATGCAAAAAGTTTAGATGAAGAAGAGAAGTTTTTAGGTGAAACCTATGACTCCAATGGTATATTAGAAAGACAGGCTTTGTTGGAATTATTGAAACAGAATGTATACACAGTTGTTGTTCCATTTAGAACCGACTTAACTGTAGGAACAGTAGTTAGACTTAATATGCATGAAATTGAATCAACTAAGGATGGTGGAACAGTCGACAAGAATAATGATAATCGTTTTCTAGTAACTTCATTGAAAATTACTGGTATTCCTCAAGATAACCAAGGAACTCTTACCATGGATTGTGTACGAGAAGGTATTGCTAAGAAACTACAAGAGAGTGTATCAGCATGACATTAGCAACACATCCAAGAATGATGAGTTTCTATGGAGTCGTAGAAGACAGACATGACCCTATGAAGATAGGAAGAGTTCGTGTTCGTATACATGGTATACACACTGCAGATAAAAAACTAATTGCAACACCCGACCTTCCATGGGCTCAAGTGTTACTACCGACTACTTCTGCTGGGATGTCAGGATTTGGAACACAACACGGACTCGTAGAAGGGTCTACAGTATTTGGGTTCTTCAGAGATGAGTCACAACAGAATCCAATCATAACGGGAACAGTTGCTGGGATTCCATTAGAAGGACGTAAAGTTGATGTATTTGGAAAAGAAGTAGCAAGGGATACTGATTATGGATTTAGTGACCCAAGACGAATTGGAAAGGGGGTTCTTGCATACGATGGAACTATTGATGGAGTTGCAACTACTGAAAACCCTAATAGAACTTGGGGACTAGAAGTAGGATTAGACGATTCTCCTCAGATACCCGAAAGTGTAACATTAAATTACTATCCAAGAACAGACAAAGACACAAATAAAACTCTTGAAGCTTCTACTATCACGGAACCAACAACCAAAGAAACACCTTACTACCCATTAGAGTTTGGAGTAAGTGATGTAGACATCCATGCAAGAGGTGAGATAACATATGCAGACAGAGACTTTTCTCTATTAGATAACATGTCTTATGTCACTAAAGCAAAACCAGTTTACCCATTCAATAAAACCCTGAAGACAGAGTCAGGACATCTACTTGAGTTAGACGATACAGTAGGTGCAGAAAGAATATCAGTTGCACATAGGTCGGGAACATTCCATTCAATAGAACCCGATGGGTCACAAATGACTAGAATAGTCAATGACCAATACACTGTAATATGCAAAGACAATGAAGTGCATATCGGTGGTAAAGTAAATGTTGTGATAATGGGAGATGCAACACTAGATATTGGTGGTGATGCAAAGATTACTGTTGAAAAGACAACTGCAATAGAGTCAAAAGAAAATCTATCAGTCGTTGCACCTGAAATAAGTCTCAATGCCGGCATAATTAAGTTGAATTCATAATGGCTTTTACACTTCCAGTCATACCCACTAGTCTTCCATGTCCCGATGGAACTGTACTTGACTTGCCTACAAAAGCAGACTTAACAAATGCAATTGCAAAGATTGGTGATGTCCCAAGTAAGTTAAAGGTGTATCTTGTCACCCATGCAGATGAGATAACTGCAGATGCAAAAGAAGATATAGAAAAAGTTATCAAAGATGTTGAAGGGTTCATGGAAAAACTTCAAAGTCTTGCATCTCCTTATTGGGAGAAAGGGACAGTTCGTAATTGGGGTAAGGAAGCCAGAGAAGCTGTAGAAGAATTATTACAGGAGTTTCACATCTATGTTCCAGTAAAGATTATGGAACTAATATCTAAAATTATTCCAGTATCGTTTAACGTAACTATTTTAGGAATAGACATAGACGTACTCAAAGTTTTAACCAAAGAAGAACAGACAAAAATTAAAGCTCAGATTAGTGCAAACATTGATAAGTTCTATGCATTGTTACCCGATGGGGCAAAATTGTTTGATGGTTCTTTTGGTGTTAAGTGTGATGAGTGGAAAGCAAAGTACACTTGGAAATACATCAAGACGGAGATTATGGATTGGGTAACTAATTCAATATTCAAGTTAGGAGAGGAACTCATAGGTAAGTTTAAGGAGATATGGGATGCATTAGGTCTTCCAAGTATACCCGATATATTTGCATTTGATTTAGAAGCGTTGATAGCAACATGGAAGGCAACTGCAAAAGCAAAGTACGGAGAGAAGACAAAGGAATATAAAGAATACATCAAGAAGAAACTTGAGAGTTTAAAAATAGCAGGGATTGACCTTGCAACTATTATAGGTGGTAAGATAGAATTGTCAGTACAATCTTTAGAAGATGAAATTGCTAACATGATAGCAGACTTCAGAGATTTCATAGTTAATTGGAAAAAGAAATTACTTTTAGCATGGGTCAAAGTAGTTAAAAAATTCTTAGATGCAATAGGACTGGGAGCTATATTAGATTTACTCACTCTAACATTCTGTGATTTGTTAAAACTTATAGGTTTTCCGTTTAAAATTGATATAACAGTTCCCAGTGCAGTATAAATAGATATATGGTTGATTCAATAAAGTCAGAAGGCATTAATGTTGCTACCCCGAAAAAGTATGCAGACTTAGATATATTCTTTACGCCTCATCCAGTAACAGGTGATATAACAGTTAAAACGGATACTGATGCAGTCAGACGTTCTGTAAGAAATATCATCCTAACAAACAAGTTTGAGAGACCTTTTAAACCAAACTTTGGTGGTTCTCTTAGAGACATGTTGTTTGAACTAGACACCATGCCTAAATTACAAAGGGCAAAGGACAGGATTATTAAAACACTTACTACATTTGAACCAAGAGTAAATAATGTACAAGTAAGACTAGAAGAAAACGATTCAAATAGTATTAGATGCATTATATTTTACAGCATTACTAACGGTGTAAGTAATCAACGAGTCGAATTTACATTAACAAGGACACGATAATGGCAACAAACAGTTCACAAATAAACGTAACAGAGTTAGACTTTGATGCAATCTCAGATAACCTTAAGAACTATCTTAAAGGACAGTCCAAGTTTAAAGACTATGATTTTGATGGTTCTAGTATGTCAGTTCTTATTGATTTACTTGCATATGCATCACACATTGGTGCAGTAAACACAAACATTGCAGCTTCAGAGATGTTCTTAGACTCAGCACAAATGAGAAAGAACGTTGTGTCTCGTGCAAAGGACTTAGGGTTCACACCAGCTTCAGAAGTATGTTCATCTGCAATAGTAGATGTTACACTTAACAATGTCAGAAATGCAGATGGGACTTACCCGACACCCACTCAAATGACAATGCCTAGAGGAACTATTTTCTCTACAACATTTGATGGAACTAACTATTACTTCGTAGTTCCATCATCAGTTTTACCAACACAAAATGGTTCAACTTATGCATATGCAAGTGTACCATTGGTTCAAGGAACTTATGCAACAGACCAATATGTTTTTGATTCACAACTTAAGAACAATAAATTTGTATTATCAAATGCAAGAGTAGATAAGAAACGAATGATTGTAAGTGTAAACTCTAATGGAGTGTCTACAACATATGCACTTGCAACAGATGTCTCAACAATTAAATCCACATCAACAGTCTACTATACTCAAGAGAACGAAGAAGGGTTTACTGAATTCTATTTCGGAGACGGAGTATTAGGTAAAGGATTGTTAGATGGTGATATCATAAGTGTGAATTACATAATCGTGGATAAACAACATGCTAATGGTGCAAAAAGATTTTCACAACAAACTGCAATCAACAGTTATGCTGGTTCAACTGTAATCACTACTACTAATGCAACTGGTGGTGCAGAGAAAGAGACTATCGAGTCCATCAAATTTAAAGCAAACAAATTCTACACTTCACAAAACAGACTTGTAACACTTAACGATTACAAAGCAAAGGTTCAGGAATATTACCCGAATGCAGATGCAGTTGCAGTATGGGGTGGAGAAGATAATGACCCACCTGTATATGGTAAAGTATTTGTTGCACTTAAACCCAACAATGCAGATTACTTATCAGGGACAGAGAAAGCAGAGATTAAAACTAAACTTAATAAGTTAAACATGTTAACAGTTAGACCCGAATTAGTAGACCCCGAAATTGTTAAGATTCTTATCTCAACAGTATTCAAATATGACAAGTCTAAAACAGATTTATCAGTTGGTGAGTTGCAGACACTAGTATCTCTAACCATTGACAGTTATGATAAAACCTATCTAAAAGATTTTGATGCAATATTCAGACATTCAAATCTATTGAAAGAGATTGATGGTGCAGATGGTTCAATTTTATCTAACACTACAAACATTAGACTTAAAAAGGCATCCGATATTGGTGTAAATATTGAACAGGGTTATACAGTAGACTTTGGAAATGCACTTAATAATCCTCATTCAGGACACAATGCAGCTGCTGGTGGTATTACAACTACTACTGGTTTCTATGTATCAGGAGATACAGTTAACATACAATTTTTTGACGACGATGGAAAAGGTATTCTAAGAAGATACTATCTATCAGGGTCAACAAGAGTTTATCAGGATATTGAAGCTGGAACAGTGGATTATTCTAAAGGAAAGATTTCAGTCAATGCCATCATGTTTACCTCAACGGTAAATGTAGATAGTACGATTGACTTTACCGTTATCCCATCAGGTAATGATGTGGTTGCAATCAGAGGTTCTTTGATTGACATCTCATCAGCTGATGTTAAGGTAACAGGTGAAGTAGACACCATCGCAAGTGGTGAAAGTAGTGCTGGAGTTGGGTATACATCCACCTCTAGTAGTTCATATTAATATGAATAAAGTGGTCTAAGACCGTAGGTTCGGTGCTTAGAGTAGCATTCCATTAACTTGGTTTTTATAGGAGAAAAACAAAATGGCAGATAAGAAAATAAGTGCATTAACATCAGTTTCAGATAGTGATATCGGTGCAGATGATTTATTACACATAGTAGATAACCCAGGCGGAACACCTGTAAACAAAAAGATGACAATTGGTCAACTTTTTGAAAACATTCCAACTCACCTTGCAATTGACGACATTACAAATTTGTCTTCAACAGCAGCTAACCTTGCTAGTTCTTTTGCATCTGCATTAGACCTTTCAGGTGCTGGTGCTGACGTTGCATTTACATTAGATAACGGAACAGATACAGGACAGATTAAAGTAATCTATGCTAAAACTGAACCAGCATCTTCATATGCAGCTAAGATAACAGTAACATCATGGGGTTACTCAGCAGATACTACTGAGCAAATCACGTTAGATACTTTAGGTGAGGCAGTAATTTGTTTTTGGGATGGTTCCAATTGGTTCCCAATCTCAAATGTTGGTGCAACATTAAGTTAATATAGGATTACCATAAATGTCACATACAGAATATGTATCTGAAAGTTTAAGTCAGAGACTTCCCACTTTACTACCCGAGTATCTAAAGGATGAGGCCCCTGCGTTTGAACAATTCATTCGTGCATATTTTGAATTCTTAGAAGCAGAGATAATTACTCTAACTTCTCAGAGTGACATTGACGGTATCTTATTAGAAGACAGTCAGGGTTCCATCTTTTTGGAACCCGACACTGTTGGTGCAACACCCGACAGAAACACTTCCAAGGTGGCTAACGAATCATCTATTGGAAATATAAATCCAACATCTGACCCATATGTTGTCGGAGAATACATCTTCGGAAAAACAACAGGTTCAGTAGCACGTATTGAAGTCATTAATGGTAATGTCTTATACGTCAAATCAATTTCAGGAAATGGTTTTGCAAAGAACGAAACCATTGAAGGTAGGAATACCAAACAAACTGCAGTAATAAACACATACAAAGAAAACTCTATCCTTGCAAACAATAGGTTATTAGACTATTCGGATATCGACCATACTTCAGAAGAATTCCTACAATTTTATCAAAACGACTTTGTTCCAGCATTAGACTTAGCATCTACTCAGAACAAACGTCTTACGATTAAAAACATAAACGACCTTTACCAAAAGAAAGGAACTGCAGAGTCATTACAATTCTTAATGAGAATATTGTTTGCTCAAGACGCAGAGGTTAGATATCCAATTGACGAGACATCACATGTCTCAGAGTCACAATTCAGTCAAAGAAGAAGAATGGTAGTTCAATTAACTAACATTGCATTACTTCCACAATCAACAGATAAGATTCAACAACTAAGAAGTTCAGACGACTTTATAGAAGCAGAGTCTATTATAGAAAAAGTCTTCACACTTGATGCAGCTACTGGTATCTACTCATTAGAGATAATGGACACACATGCTGGAACATTCGAAAAGGGTAAAACTGTAACTTTCCTTGACAGAGACGGAATAACAAGTTATACTGGAACAACCCTAGGTATCATGAGTGGATTGAACTTCGATGGTTCATCTATTTACTTGGAACACGATGATAGTGGAGTCATTACAGATGAAGATGGTAATGGTATTGTCTTAGAACAAACAACTGCTGGTTCACTGTACTCATTAAACGATAGAATAAATTTTAGTGGTCAGAAACTAGACTCAGGTGTAGTTGAAGCAAAATCAATAGTCGATGGTATCACAACTGGTGGAGTCGAACACATCTTTATTGAAGATGGTGGTACAGGTTTCCACAACACTTATAGTGCAACGACCAAAGGAACAGTTGACAGTATGAGGTCAGAAGACGGTGAAGATTACATCGTCATGGAAGATAGTGCAAACATAATTACAGAGACATCTAAAGCCTCAACACTAGTTTCATTTGACACTGCATTAGATAGTGCAATAGTTTTAGGACATGATATATTTGGAACTAACGTAGATAAAGTTAAAGTAGTTTCTATTGCAGACGATAGAAAATCTATGGTCGTTTCGAGACCAATATCATTATCAAGTGATTCAATAATTCAAGTCGGTCTACCACAAATGGTAGTGTTTGATAACACTGATACAGGTGGTTCAGGTGCAAAGGCCTACATCGGTTCAGTCGGTGACGAAGTAATACAAGAGAATGCATCACATTATGGTCAGTTCACATTTACTGCAACTGCAAATCAAACATTGTTTACTGGTAGTGATGATTACAACAGAAGAATGTTCTTTAATGATGGAACAGTTCAAGTGTTTGTTGATGGTGTTAAGAGAGACCCTCTCAATGCATCAACAGGTTACACAACTAAAAATGACAGAGTAACATTTACCAATGGTATCTCAGTAGGACAAATCGTAGACATATACAGAGAGTTCAATAACGTCTTATACGAAGACGGAACACGAATGAACTTAGAAACTACTGAATCTAATATCAGAAGTATTTTTATGGTAAACGAAGGAACTGGTTACAGAACAGTTCCAAAAGTATATACAGGTGGATTTATTTATTTCAAGACTTCTGCAGAGTGTGAAGCCTATGCAGTAGGAGAAGCACTAACAGGTGGTACATCAACTGCAACTGGTAAAGTATTAAGAATTGAATCAGACAGAAGTAGAATAGTAGTATCAAGAAGTTCATCTGATACAGGAAGTTTTATAGCTGGTGAACAGATTATTGGAACTAGTGCAACAAACAATGCCACTCAAGTTAACGTAACTAGTGGAACAGGTGCAAAAATATTTGCATGGTCAAGTAACATCGGTGGTATCACATCAGTTAACTTTGAAAGTCAGGGTTACAACTTCGATTCAAATGGTATATTGAGTTCAACATCACAACATAACATGTTGGTTGAAACCCCCACTGCATCACTTACAAAAGATATAGTGTTAACTGGAGTAGTATCAGGAACAACTGCAACTGTAGTGTCATATGACACCGATAGACACATATTAAAATACTCAACATTAAACGGAGAGTTTGTTGACGGAGAACAGGTCACATACAACTCAGTTGATTACTTCTACATTCTAAAAACTCAAAGATTTAACGGTCAAGGTCTGATGGGTGGTGAAGGTATTATTGAGAAACAGTTCTTAGGAGATAGAGGACAACTCAGTTCTATTGTTGCAAACATTCAAGATGGACATCTTTATCAGACTCACTCATATGTTATCAAAGTCGGTGAGTCAATTAACAAATATAGGTCTGCAGTTAAAGACCTACTTCATCCAGCAGGACACATCTTCTTCGGTGAGGTTGCAATTAAGAATAGTGTTTCTGCAGTACCCGAAAACCAATTTAAGTTTGTCCCTACTATTGTAATACATGGAGAACCGACACTAGGTATTGCAAATGCATTTTCTAACTCATCTAGAAAGATACTACTATACACATTGGATTCGGAACTGAACGACCCATTCGTTGTTCTAAGAGCATGTGGAATACCAACTCCCGATACTAATCCAGTTGGAGGTGGTGCAATTCCAGCATATTCAAAGGTTGGTGGTATAGAAACTGGTAAAGGTACTGAAGTCAATGACTCAGAGATGAGAAGTAGACACATGAACATTCTTAAGATTGTATCTAAGAGTGTTGCACCATCACAAGTTGGTATGTATTCACACGATGGTATTCCTACAATTCTTGCATTAGACTGGACTGATAATGGTTGGTTGAATGGTCGAAGTGAAATGTTATACAGAAAGGCAATTGATGGGAAGATATTCCAATCATGGGAACCTAACGATGAGACTTTAGTCCTTGAAAGTGGTGGACTCATAGAACTTGAGGAAGAGGCTTGTATATTAAGGTTCGAACCCGACAAGGATGCAGAAGTCAAAGGTGATTATGGTGAAAGGATTATATCCGAAGATGGGACTGAACTTTTACGATTAGAGAGTGCAACTACACTTGAAGAAGTACACTACTTTACTTCAGAAAGAAACATAGAGTACACTGGAAAGTATATCTACTTTGAAGATAATAATAGAATTGTATCAGAAGATAACGAACCATTTATCCAAGACGATAGTAGTGGTGGAAATCTTTCATCATTTGTTCCACTTGGTAGTACAATTAGAACCATAAATACAATTGCAAGACAAAATACATATGATATATCATATTATTTTAAAGATGAAACTGATGGTGATGATATCATATTAGAAAATGGAAGTGGTAATGTAATGATTGAGGGTGCAAAAGCAGAAGGCCTGAAAATAGTCGACCTAGACAGCATGTATCCACGATTCTATGTATCGGAATATGAAAATCATCAACGAAAAAGAACGAATTTAACATTTAGTGCTTATATAAAGTCTGCATAGTGTTATAAATAGTATTAAATATCTTAGGAGATAAAAGAAAATGGCAGCAATAATTACAGAAAAGTTTAGAGTACACAATGCTAGACAATTCAAAGAAGATTTTGGAGAAGCAGCTTCAAACACTTATATATTCATAGGACGTTCATATCCATGGACAGATGATACAGTACCACCTACACCTGCTAATGCAGTAGGAGAGGAAATAGATGCATGGTCAGACATGATTGCAATGAAGGAAGTAACTTCTGCAGACGTTTCACATGGTCTAACAAGATACGATTGGGATTCAACAGAAAGTACAAAGTATGATGAATACTCACATGATGTTTCATCTGCAAATCCATCATCAGCTACAAGTGCAACTAACTTGTATGATTCAAGATACTTTGTAATCACAGACGAGTACAATGTATACAAATGTATTAGAAGTGGAAGAAACAGTTCGGGTGTTGTTGTTAACTCAACAGTTAAACCATCAGGAACAAGTCCTACTGCACTAGTAACAACCTCAGACACAGACGCTGCGACTGGTAGGGGTTATATTTGGAAGTACATGTACACTGTTACTGCTTCAGATACTATTAAATTTGTAACAAACGACTTTATCCCAGTGAAAACATTGGGAGCTCAAACAGAAATCAAAGGTGATTTAGGTGCATTCGGTTCTGCTGGAACAGACGATGGTTCTTCACAATACGATGTTGAAAATCAAGCAGTAGATGGTGGAGTTCACCATGTACACGTAAGTACAGCTGGTTCAGGTTACACTGGAAACAGTGGAACACATAACTACACTGGAATAACTATCGATGGAGATGGTTCAGGTGGAGTATGTACAGTTCACGTTGTATCAGAACAGGTTTCACACATTTCAGTAACAACTGCTGGTTCAGGTTATAAACGTGCATCAATTGATATTGCAAATATATCAGGTATTGGTTCAGGTACAGGTGCAAGTGCAAAAGTAATCATCTCTCCTTTATTAGGACATGGTGCAGACCCAGTTTCAGAACTAGGTGGAAACTATGTAATCGTAAACTCTAGATTAGAGTTTGCTGAAGGTTCAGGTGACTTCCCAATAGACAATGACTTCAGAAGAGTTGGTTTGATTCAAGACCCATTCGATGTTAGTTCAACAACAGTTGCAACTGCATCTACATTGACTGCATATAATCAAATGACATGTTCATCAGTCGCAAGTATAAGTATTGATGATACTATAATGAATGCAAACTCAGACGGAACTGCAACTGCAGTCGCTAGAGTCGTATCATTAGACAGTGGAACAAACACAATTAAGTATACTACTGTTGCAAATAGTGGTGGTGAGTATGTAAACTTTGTAAACTCAGATACTATTTACCTAAGTGGTTCGAGTGTTGCAACTTCAGTTGCAGTTAGTGCTTTACATCCCGAAGTTCAAAGATATTCAGGTGAAATCATGTATATTGAGAATAGAGGTGCAGTGACTAGAGCAGCTGACCAAATTGAAGATATTAAATTAATTATAGAAATGTAATTTACGGGGTTCAATAGAACCCCAACTAACAATTAGAGAATACTATGCCTGAAAAGACAGATTTAAACATATCACCTTATTACGACGACTACTCAGAAGATAAGAACTTTCATAAGGTTCTTTATCGTGCTGGTCGTCCTATACAGGCAAGAGAGTTAACACAATCTCAATCCATATTACAAAACCAAGTTGAAAGATTTGGTAGTCATATGTTTAAAGAGGGTTCTATCGTTCAAGGAGCTCAGTCCGACATTGACATGGAACTATACTATGTTAAAGTTAAATCTGCAAACCCTAATGGTCTTGGAACTGCAACTGCAGAAAGTTACAGAACATCCTTTCACAATAAGTTAATCATTGGTCAGACATCGGGTGTTGTTGCATTAGTAACATCATCTGTCGAAGAAACTTCAACAGATAAACTAACACTCTTTGTTAAATATATGAGACAGGGAACGGATACTAATAACTCATATACATTCATTGCAAACGAAGAACTACATGAATGTCAAGTAGATTCAGGTGGAACTTATTCAGAAGTAGCATCAAACAACAACGAATTTCAAGTTGAAACAACAGTAAATTCTCCAGTTGGTGTTGGTTCTATGGCCAAGATATCAGAAGGTATTATATACCTTAGAGGATATTTTGTCAAGGTTCCAGCTCAAGAATTGGTATTAGACAAATATTCACATAGACCATCTTATAGAATTGGTATAACCATTACAGAAAGTATGGTTAACTCATCTACAGACACTTCATTACAAGACAACTCAACAGGAACAACTAATGAAAACGCTGCAGGTGCAGACAGACTTAAATTAGCATTAACACTTTCTAAGTTTACTATTACAGAAACTACTGATACTAACTTTGTAGAACTTGCAAGAGTTAACCAAGGTATCATTGAGTTAACAGTTAATAGACCCGCTTACAACACAATTGAAAACACACTAGCAAGAAGAACATTCGATGCAAGTGGTGACTTCATTGTAACACAATTTACACAATCCATGAGAGAACATTTGGATGATACCACTAACAGAGGTTTCTATACATCAAAGAATGGTGGTAAGGAATCTAACTTTGTATTACAAGTATCGCCAGGCAAAGCGTACGTTAAAGGTTTTGAAATTGATAAGATAGGAACATCAACACTATCGTTCCTAAAAGCAAGAACAACTAAGACACTTGCAAACACTAAGACACCTATTAGACTAGGAAACAAACTAAGAGTTAAGAACACACATTCATTCCCTGAATTTGGAAATGAAACATCAGGACAATCTAAATCACCTTTCGGTGTTGTAAAGATTTATGATGCTGTTGCTGGAACGCCTGGTTCTGCAAATGCAAGTGGACATATTGGGTTTGCAAGAGTAAGAGACATTGATAATGTCTCAGGAACTTCATCAAGTGGAGTATTTACAGATGCATCTATATTCAATCTATACATGTTTGATATTAAGATGTTCACAAAACTTACTGGAACTACAAGTGGAACAATCAACGTAGGTGACAAGGTAACAGGAAACGAAAGTAATGCAACTGGTATAGTTGCATATAAATCTAGTAATGACCTATATCTACACGATGTTGTTGGAAATTTCTTAACTTCAGGAACAGAAGATTTAACATTCGGTAACTCAACAGGTACTTATACAAATATATCTGCAGTAAGAAGTTACAACATTGACCGTGCAAGGTCTCTATTTCAAACACCAAAAGTTGGTGGTACTGCACAAAACTTTACTGCAGATGTTAGTTTAGATGCAGACAAAGTGTTGAGTGGAACACTTAACATGACTAGTGGTAGTCAAACTGTAACAGGTTTTGGAACAAGATTCTCTGCAGAATTAAAAGAAGGAGATGTCCTAGTTGATGGTGTTGGTAACGAAAGAATTATTCAGTCGTTCAATGCAGCCTTTGATGAGATTACCTTAACAGTAGCTGCTCCAGTAACTTATAGTGGTAACGTAACAAGAAGACGTGCAAAACTATACGACCAAGACCAAACTGCAAACATATTTGCATGGCCTCGTAACTGGGTTGCAACACATACTGCAGACTTTATAAAAGTAAGAAGACAACAGACAGAAGTCATTTCATCTTCAGGTTCAATACAAATTTCACAAACAGACGGTGCATTCGAAGCTAGAAATGCAGACAACTTTAGTATATCAGTTGTAGATGTAACTGGTGCAACTTCACCAACATTAGCAAATGGTGACATATTAAACATAGAAGATTACACAAGTGCATCTCCTACAGAGAATGGAGATGGTCAAAATATTTCAATCTCAGGATTGGGAGCTGCAAACGAAGATGTTATTCTTAAATTAACTTACTCTATTTTAATTGCAAATCCAAGTGCAAGAAGTAAAGACCATAGACAAGGAAGAGTATTAAAAGTAAGTGGAGATAGAAGTGGTTCTTACGCTGGTGTATATGGTTCTGCATTTGCAGATAAAGAAATTACACTAGGTGTTGCAGACGTATTTAAAATACGTGGTATCTTTGAAGGAACTGGTGGGTCAACCCCACTAACTCCTAATGCAACATTTGCTAACACAGTAGGAACGTTTGTAAACTATGAGACAATCGTAGGACAAACATCAGATGCACGTGCAGTCGTTATAGACTTTAACTCAAGTGCAACATCATATTACTATATGATATCAGGAACATTTACCGAAGACGAGTCTATCGTAGGACAAACTTCAGGTGCAACAGGAACAGTAGATAGTGTTTCACAAGGTTCTTCAAACATTACAGATAGATACTTCTTTGACAATGGTCAGAGAGACGGGTATTATGACCTTGCAAAAATAACATTAAAGCCTGGTGAACCAGCACCTTCAAACTCTATTATTATAGTGTTTGATTACTTTGAAGCAGGAGCAGGTGATTTCTTTGACGTTGGTTCTTATGACGAAAATCTATATAAACAAATTCCAGTTTACTCACCAAACAAAGTAGACTTGGGTGGATTAGAACCCGATGGAACATTCGAACTTTCAGATTGTGTTGACTTTAGACCAGTTGCTGGTATTGTCCACAATGATACTGATTTTGGAACTGCATCTATGAATGTTGCAAGTCCAACAGACTTATCAACTGCAATTCAGTTTGCACCATTCGGATATGAAACTGGAACAAGTTTTGATGGTTCTAGAACAGGTATTTCACAAACTAATGCATCAACACCCGATACACCTATCAATGGTTCAACAGTTCAAGGTGATATCTCTTTCTATGTGGGAAGAATTGATAAACTATTCTTACACAAATCAGGAATATTCCAAACTGCAACAGGTGTACCTGCGTTATCACCGACTAAACCAAAAGCAATCGATGATGCAATTGAGTTATTCGAGTTACAAATACCACCTTACACTAAGTCATTAGACCAAATTAGAATTAGGGCTCAAGACCATAGACGATATACCATGAAGGATATCGGTAAGATAAACAACAGGGTTACTAACCTTGAAAGAATTACGTCTCTTTCTTTATTAGAAAAAGACACACAAACAAAACAGATACTAGATGCAGATGGATTTGATAGATTCAAATCAGGATTCCTAGTCGATAACTTTAGAGGACACAAGATTGGAGATGTAAACCATCCCGACTACAAGTGTGCTATAGATAGTAAATTGGGTGTATTGAGACCACAATCTTATTCACAGTTCTTTGACATGTCACTGAACACTTCTACATCTAAAGATTACACTCAGACAGGTGAACTTATAACATTACCTTTCTCAGAGATTTCGTATGTTAACCAAAACAAAGCATCAAGACATATTAATGTTAATCCTTACCATGTCTTTGCATTCGTAGGAAGTGTTAAGTTATCACCTGAAACAGATATTTGGAATGATAGTGAACGACTACCCGAAGTTAAGATTAACAGAGAAGGTAACTTTGATGCAGTCATGTCAGAGAATGCAAATGCAATGGGAACTGTATGGAACTCATGGCAGACTACTTGGGTCGGAGAACCTTCAGTATCAACATCAGAAGTTCAAGCAACTTCTAATGGTTCATGGAGTGGAGACCCAGCACAAGGTGGAGAATGGGTATCAGGACTTCAAGTATCTAGAGAACTAACAGATACACCTGAAATTCAAACAAGAACTGGTGTAACAACAAGTGTTGTTGAAGACCTTGTAGAAACAAGAAACGATAGAATTGTAAGTGTTACACTTATACCTTTCATCCGTTCAAAGACTATTACGATAGATGCAACGAATTTAAAACCAAATTCAAACCATTACTTCTACTTTGATAATATCAGTGTAGATAAGTTTGTAAGACCATTAAATGCAACCTATTCACAAGACGATGGTGTTACTGCAACTTCATATTGTAAAACAGATGGTAACGGAAGACTTCGTGCCTACTTTGATATACCTAACAGTGATACTCAAAGGTTCCCAACAGGACAGAGAGAAATGAGATTAACATCTTCTTTCTATAACATAAGTAATCCTGCTTCAAATGGTAGTGCAATATATCAAGCACAAGGACTATTACAAGCATCACAAACAGAAGTTATCTCAACTAGAAATGGTAGAGTTATTCTTGATAGGATTAGAGGTGAAAGAACAATCAATAAGAGGGGTGAAAGACTTGCAACAACACCATTTGATGAGACTGCACCAGTCATAATACCACCAGCTATACCACCGATTATTGATATCACACCACCATTACCCGACCCAATTGATAACTTACCACCATTACCACCTATTGAGTCTCCACAGTTGCCACCTGTAATAATTACAGTACCACCAATTATACCACCAGTGTTACCACCTATTCCTCAGATACCACCTATGCCTATTGATAGGTTCTTTGTTGGTTCTAGATTGGAAAGAGGTTGGGCTGACCCATTAGCACAATCAATCTTGGTTGAAGCATCGGGTGGAATGATGGTATCATCAATAGATTTATTCTTCCAACAGAAGGATACTAACTTACCTGTAACTGTAGATATCAGAAACATGGTTAATGGATATCCTGGCCAGACGATAATACCTTTCTCTAGTGTAACAAAGAATCCTACAGATGTCAATGTTTCACAAGATGGTTCTACTGCAACAACGTTTACAATGGACTCACCAGTCTACTTAGAAGAAGGACATGAGTACTGTTTCGTTGTTTACTCAAACTCAAATAACTATGAGTGTTTCATATCTAGAATGGGTGAAACAGACCTTGCAACTTCACAAACGATTGCTGGTCAACCATACGCTGGTTCATTATTCATGTCTCAGAATGCATCCACATGGACTGCAGAACAAACAGATGACCTCAAATTTAACATGAAGATTGCTAAGTTTGACATATCTAAAGCACCTGTATTATACTTTGAGAATGATGACGTACCAAGTACTAAGTTACAAAAGAATCCTATAGAGACATTTAGTGGTCAAACATATGTTAAAACATATAGTTATATGCATGGTATGTACAACACTGCATCTAATGTAACACTTTCGGGTGTAACAGGAGATAAGACAGGTTGTGTTATGACTATCTCAACACCTACTCTATCAGGAACACCAAACAATGGAACCTTTACGGGTAAAGCATCAACAGGTGGAACAGGAACAGGACTAACATTTGACATCACTGTAGTTGATAATGTAATATCAAGTTGTACGATTGCAACTACAGGAAGTGGATATACAACTGCAGACTCAATCACTATTACAGATTTTGATGGTGCAACTACAGCTGATGCAACTGTAACAGTAAGTACTGTTGAAGACACATTAGGTGGAATACCAATTAATGCAATCAACAAGACATTCACTACAATTGCAAATACAGGTATTGATTCATTCACGATAGTACCCGACTTGTCATCATATAACCTTAAAACAGGTTACACCTCAGATGATTCAACATTAGGTGGTGGTGCAAATGTAATGTCATCAAGAAACTATTACTTTGATGCACTTCATACAATGATACCGAATATTCAGTTAAAGAACACTAGCATATATGTTGCAGTTAAGACAACACCTATGAACTCTCCTGAAGGATATATTAGTGGAACTGTTTACTCAAGAAGAACAAGTTCAGAGTTTATCACATTAAATGACAATGTGTTCTTTGATGCACCAAGTGTAATTGCATCACCAATAAACGAACAGAATGAAATGTCATCTACAAAATCATTTGAATGTGCAGTTCAGTTGCAATCAGTTAACCACAATGTATCCCCAGTTATTGATACAGGTTCAATAGGTGCATTAGCAATTTCAAACAGATTGAATAACGTAGACATCAGTTCAGATGTACCCACAGGAACGACGTACATCTCTTCTACTGCACCCGAAGGGGATAACAATGCAATGGTATATGTTACACGTAAAGTGAACCTTAAAACCCCTGCTAGTTCGATTATAGTAACAGCAGATGTTTATAGACCACCAACCACAGATGTGAAGTTCATGTATAAAATTATTAAAAACGATGAAGATACTCCTTTGGATGATATCGGATTCACATACTTTAATACAGATGGTTCACCCGATACATCAACAGAAGCTGATGCAAGAAACTTTAAAGAATACGAATTTACTGTAAATGATTTACCCGAATTTAGTTCATTCATGGTTAAAGTTGTAGGACAAGGAAGTAACACCTCAATAGTACCATTGGTATCTGCATTGAGATGTGTTGCACTAGCAACGTAAGATGGTTACAAAGGTAGAAGGACACTCACAATTAGAACGAGATGAGGGTTCTCATGCAATAGTCAATACGGATATGGAGATGTATAGACTTGCAAAAAGACGAAAACAAATATTTCATATGCAAAAAAATGAAATAAATACTTTAAAGAATGAAGTTTCAGAGATGAAAGAAATGCTTCAAACAATTATAGAGAAAATAAATGGCTAAGACAGTAGACACATTCAGTACCATTGAAGACTTCAGAGTCAAGTATAACGAACTTGCAACTGATGTTGGAGATAAGTCAGGACTAAGAACCCAAAAAACGGGAACAATTATTGACGCCGTTAACTCTATAGAAGACAAATCATTCTTCTTCCAAGAGTTTATATATGATGTTACTGGTACTCAAACAGTATTTAATGGTAACGATGCTTTCCAAAACTCATTACTTTTCAGAAGAGATAGGATTCAGGTATTCCATATAGATGGTGGGGTAAGTAAACACTTACTAGAGGGTAATGACTACTCTATTGCAACACCCGATGGAAACCTACATAAAGAAATTCAATTAAACGTAGCTGCTCAGAGTGGAGATAAACTAGTTGTTTACTCATTCACTGGTTCTTACTTAGGAACAGTTTCAAGTGGAACAGGTGCAGTAGGATATTTCTCAGAAACAGCTGCAAACACAATCTACAACAATAATGATAGCGGAATAATTTTAAACGGAACTTCTGTAGGAAGAACTACATCACTTGAATCGGGTTATGAAATTCAATTAGCAGGTGAAACATACGTAGAAGATAACGTAACACTTGCAACAAGTAAGACACTTACTGCACCTACTTTAACCACTGGTACTGCATCTCTTCAAGGTTCAACAGGAACAGGATTTACAAACATAACATCTACATTGTTTAGTGGTAATGTAACAGGAACAACTGCAACCTTATCAGGAACAGTATCAGGTGGAACAGTAACAGGTACAACAGTAACAGACGGAACTGCTTCAATGACAAGTGGTGCTTTAAGTGGTGTAACTACTATTGGTGCAACTGGAAATATCACTACAACAGGAAAGATTTTATATAGCAATATGTATTCAGCAGAAGGTGATTTACCAAGTGCTTCAACATACCACGGAATGTTTGCTCATGTACATGGTACAGGAAAAGGTTACTTTGCACACAATGGTGCATGGAAGAAATTACTAGACGAATCAAGTTCAGATACAGATGACCTTGCAGAAGGAACCAATAAATACTTTACAAATACAAGAGCTAGGGATGCAATTAGTGCTGGTGGAGACCTAACATACAACAGTACAACTGGTGTTATTTCCTTTACTCAAACTGAAGGTGATATCACTGCAATTAGTACAAACAGTGGTAGTGGTTTGGCAGGTGGGGTGACTCAGGGTGCAGCGTCATTAAGTGTAAATACATCCAATGGTGTTACTATAACTGGTAACAATGTTCAATTAGATTATGAGACCGTAAATTCTGCACCAAGTAGTGTTGGTTCAACCTCTACTGGTCACTTATGGTTTGTGATATGATATGTCAGACGAAATATATATAAATACAGGGACAACGATACAACAACCGTATCAAGCCCAAGCACCTTCAAATGCTCAACAACCCGTAACTGCACAACAAGTAAGACAGATTACGGCAAGTTCAAGACAGCCTGGAACTTATTCTACACGAACACCCTTTACATATGGAAATCCATCTTCGGGACAAACCCCAAGTATTGGACAATCACAGGCTCCCTTTACTTATGTAACACAAGGTCAGACTCCTTTTATCTATACACTTAGAAGTCCTTTTACTTATGCAAGACAGGGTCAAACACCATTTACGTATC
>TARA_B110000444_G_scaffold184221_1_pt1 | contig 19913 bp, 39 predicted proteins | sample TARA_B110000444 | Tara Oceans TARA_B110000444 (sample SAMEA4398370) | marine metagenome | biome: Polar Biome; feature: [SRF] surface water layer (ENVO:00010504); material: water (ENVO:00002006), including particulate matter (ENVO:01000060) such as... | depth 5 m | reverse complement strand
ACCTGCACTTGAACCACCTAAATAAGGTCTAGCCATAATTAGCCTCCTTACGCTGTGATTTTAAACAGTGAGTGACTTTCAATAAGCTGTATTCCTACACCTTCATCAGACATGTATTGATCTTTTACACCATCAAATGCATTGTCTTGCTTGATGTTAGTTTGATACATAGAAGGTCTATATATTGCATGGAATAGATTTTCATCGGATACAACTGCCATGTACTTATTGTAAGGCCCACGTAAAGCTGGAGTTGGAATTAACTGCAACATACCATGAGGCGTTTCTAGTACACGATAATTGAAACCAAGACTATCTCGTTTCATGTCTCCAAGATTAACTGTCCATCCTGAACTACCAGCTAAACCTGAATCACCTGCCATTTTAGACCAGTAACCTAAAGCTCCAGCACCACAAAAAGCACGTTTTACACCTGCTTCTGGTACATACTGAAATACTTTTTCCATGTCATCAACGAAACTACCATAGCTATAAGTTGAGTCTACAGTAAACACGTTTTGAGCATCGTGTGTAGCTGTTGATTCACCATATTTTTCTAATGCGGAAATAACTCCATAAGTAGTTCTTATTAAGTTTCCATTTACATCGGTTCTTCCATCATCAAGAAAAGCCTCATCAACGTTAGCCGATCTATTTCCACCTAGATATGAAGCTTCACCTAATCCAGTTCCACCAACTCTTTTTCCAAACAAAAATGCTTTTTCTTTTTGCATTTTATGTTCTTGAGCTTTCATTCTACGAAGTCTAGCTAACTCAGAAGACTCACCTCTTAGTACTGCCGCTTCTAGAGTGCCAGTAACTTGCAAAGGTGTTTTAAAAATCTGAGTTGAGTTGTAAACAACTTGCAATTCATCTGACCATGCATCTGGAGCTGAACTACCTTCACCATGAGCATTACCAACAACGATAAAATAGTCATTTGCATTTATATCAATAGATGAACCAGTTAGATTTTTAATAATAATATGATCAGCACTAGCACCTATATTTGTAATTGTTACTACGCCTTTGTTTGTTGTTTTGGCTGAATCCCAAACTTCACAAACAAGGCCAATATAAGAACTATCTACTGATGACGCTAAACCTAAAATGCTTTTAATTTGAAGCTCATCTGGAAGAGTGTCATCAGCTGGTAATACACCAGAATCCGAACTTATATCTTCATGTGCTTGAAACTCTTGCTTAACCCAAGGGTTTCTATGTTCAAACATTTTAAATGTAGGATCAGGTACTGCACGCTGTTCTTGATTACTAATTAAAGTAGTGAAAGGTGACACATCTGTCCATAGCTCCTTAGTGACCTGCGGATCTACGTAAAAATTCCGTCTATCCGTATAAAGTACACCAGAAGCTGCTAGTAGCTTTTCTGTAGCTGCCATTTTATAACTCCTATTTGTTCGCTCTTAATTGAGCTTGTGTTTTAGTTTACTTTATAACTATTACTTACCAAAAAAAGCATCGTTAAAAAGTTGCTGTTCACTTCTGGCTTGTTCTGGCTTTCCAGATTGCACTGCGGCAGTCTTAGGAATAGCTAAACGTTCAGCTTGATTCTGCATCTCTTGTGTACGTTGCTGTATTACTGGGTTCGTATTAGTTCTTAATTCAAACAACTTTGCTAAGTTATCCATCGTTAGATTGTCAGGATTTTGAGCCCATTGAACAAACTCATTTGCTTTATTAGCATCATACCCATATGAGTTAACCGCATGACTATGTGCTTGCGTTTGCATCATTTGTGTTTGTTGCTGTTGCATCTGTGCTTGATATTGATCTTGCATTTCCTTTTCTCTTACTTGATCTTTTTTTTGTAAAAAACCAAGATAATCATCACGATATTTCTCTTTAGCTAGTCGATGTTTAAACGATTCAGATTGTGGATCATTTAAAGCATCAACCTCATTGTATGAAAGAGGTTGTTCAGGTGCTGATGGCTCCTTCACCGAAGTCTTTTGGAATCCATTTGGGTATCCTTGAGGTTGTCCGTTGGAGGGTGACTGTTCTAATTTGTTAAGAACTTCAGGATTACTTCTAATCATTTGCTCAACTGGAGCAAGACTATTCTTATAATAATCCAGTTCATTCCGAATTGTACTTAATTCACCCTTGGCTTTATCAGCTTGTGATTGCCAATATTCAAAACGAGTTGTTTCATCAGGGGTAGTTTCTTTTGGTGTTTCTTGAGCAATTGTATCAGACACACCTGCATTATCTACAGGTACTTCCCCTGAAAAAATGCTAGGTTGCTCTACTGGCATACTAACATTCTCTGTTTGTGTTTGATCAGCATTACTCACTTCTAAGATATTCTCCATTACTTTTCCTTTGCGATTTGGATATTTCCAGCAACCGCTTTCTTCAATTCTTTATAACAAATTATGTTTTTTAAATTTTTTTATCATATCTTCATCTGTATCTGCATACATAAATCCACTATCATTAGTTCTATAATTCTTAATAACTTCTATTTTAGCCATAGGATCTTGAGATCTAACAAAATCTCTAAAACCTTCATCGTTTTCTACATAATGATTTACTAATCCACCAGTAAGCATTTTTTTAAAAGCACCTACTGTTCCTCCACCCATCATATTATGCCAAACATAAGCACTGTCTCTCATGTATTTTCCTAAAGCTTCGCTATTAACTTGATTATCCATTATTTAAAATCTTCTGGCATCATTTGATTACCTTCTGGTAAACCTTCTGTAAAGGGATTGTTTTCTATTTCTTCTATAGGAGTAAATTTAGTTCCACCAAAAACACTAAAATCATATGCATGTTTTTTACCATCAATTTCATAAACAATATCTCTATTATCTTGGCCATAAGCAGATTGAGCTGCGTACATATTTATGTAATTAGCATGTTTTTCTGCTTCATCATTTAATTTTACTACAAGACGATTATTCTCAATATACATTTCTGGCATGTATGATAAATTGTTTTCATTCTTTCTTTCTGTAAACTCGTAATTGTAAGTAGACTCTATTTGTTTCTTTTTAAACTCCAAAGGATTTTCTTTTTCTTCAGACTCTTTGCTCATCACTCCTCCAACCTTAACATTTCTTGATTCATTTCTCTTGATGTATTTCTACGTTGATCGAAATCAGCTATATCTTCTTTAGCTAGTTTTAAATCATCTGATAAACGTGTTTGATATAATTTAGCTGCCATTTCTATTTTAGCTTCTGCTTTAGCAAGTTTCTTTTCAAATTCTTTTACTTCTACACGTTTGCGATCATGCAATGATTCACGTTGTGCTGTTTGTAAATCCCCTTTGAGGTCTTTAATTTGCTCAGCTTGTGCTTGAACCTGTTGTTGCATTTGTTTCATCTGCCCAACTCTTTCCAGTACCCCTTCCATGTCAGCAACATCTGTTTGCTTTAGCACTTCAATTTGATCAATTAAACCTGAAGAATACAACTGCATGTAGTACTCAAATCTTGCCCACCGATTAGAAGGAAGAGTTGAACCAGATAAGACGATTACGTCATATTTACCTATAGTTATATCATTTACTTTTCCCATCAGATTACCAACTTCATCATAAAGGGGATGATTAATCTGTATTTCGGTAGGTCTATTATTTGGCTGCATTAGTCTGAATACTTTCTGATCCGTATAAACATACTGAATAAGACTAACTACTACTTTAGCAAGCTGATTAATACATTCTTCAATATCATCACGCTTAGATTTAATTCTTCTTTGTCCAAACTCATCTAAAGCTACTGTTCCTCTATAAGTTTGAGGTGATCCACCTTGATCCCCTTGCATTAGAGCATATATACCAAGGATTCTTTCTATGTCTGCACGAGCATCTGCTTCATTTTTATACAACTCATTAGGTAAAGGAACTGGAGCAGCTACAATAGGCTGTCCTAATTCAGGATCAAACTCAATAACAGCAGTACCTGCTTTGCCCCACTCCGCCTCAAGGTTAGCTTTATTCATGCTACCACGAGGAATTAATAATTTTACATTAGTAGAACTAGAAGCATGAGCAACAATCAAAGAACGTATTTTGTTTACGTACTCTTGTAAGCCTTTTACTAACCTAACGTCACTCATAGGATATGGATTACGATTAAATCCATTCATAAAAGGCACAATTGGATAATCTTCAATAGGAAGATCTACCATATAAAGTTGATCATCTCCTACGCTTACGCATTGTTGTACGTTTGTAACTTCTATTTCATTAACCATTATTTCTTTACTACTAACAAGATCTCCTTTTGTAAGAAAATCTATTGTTGTAGTTGAATTTGGAATAGAACCAGAATGTTCTTCACCAGACATTGGTACGTTTTGACCTGTTTGAGGATCTATCATTAAATGAAACTTAGAAGATCCTAATTCTTGTACAATCTGTGTATATGTATTAACGTTTTCTTTATCTGTATATATATTTTCACCATCGCTATTTGTTACGACAACAACTTGTTCTTTTTTGTATTCTTCGTAATCCGATTGATTTAATATTTTTTCTTCATTACTACGAGTATCGTATATTTTAAAATAAGGATTTTTTACTTTTGTGTATCTTTCAAATAACTCTAACTCTCTTTCACCTGTAATAGAAGAACCTGTGTGTCTTCTTTTTAAAGTAACGTCTTCACTATTTAATCCGTATCTAGACTCAGATACATTATTTAAATAACTTGTTTCTGAACTTTCTTTAATTGTTTCTTGAAATTCAGGATACATTGAAATTAATTGAGTCTGTGTAATAATCTTTCCTACAATAATGTGAGCTGCATCTCTACAAAAAGGATCTTTACTACTAGGATCAATAAATAATTCTAAAGGATCAATAGCTTGTACTTTTACTTCTCCAGATCCGAAGTCTGCATTAGGATCAATGTAAGCCATCATAGCTCCCATGCCTTTTACGTAGTAATCATCAACAGATTGTTTTAACTCAACGTTACCACTAGAGCTATCCCAGACATAAGCCATTAAGTCTGAAAACATTTTACCTACTTTAGCATCACTATTTTCTCTAGCTGTAGATTGAAACTTAGGATTGTTTGCAGTAAGCATTGCTTTTGCTTGCTCCACTGCACTATATACAACATTAACGACTAAAGGCTCTTGAGCTCTTTTACGCAATGCTTTAATTTGATCATCTGTCCATTGCTTGCCATTACGGAACTCATTGTCCTCAACAGCTTGCTTTACCCAATTTTGTCTTGCTGACGAATAATCAGCTAGAAGATCTTGAGTTAGTTGGACTTCTTTTGATTTGGGTGAGTTATTGTGCAAATGTATATAAAGATTGGCTTTTGTTTAATTAAACTATTACTTTAAGTAAAAGTTCCACATTATGATATTTTCCAACTTATATCATCTATATACAAAGAGTCAACATTTTTTTTATTTTCTTTTGTAGCTGTCTTATGATAAGGTGGGTAACACTTTTTCATCGCATAAAACAATCCATCTAAAAGATCGTCATGTTTTCCACGAGGATATAACAATAGCTCGTCACGTAGCTCTTCCATTGATTTAAGCATAAACATTTTCTTTTGAGCAAAGTAAGGCTGCATTGTTTCTAAACGTGAAGACTTGCTTGTTCTTGGGTTTTCTTTTATTTCTAAGCCAGATATAAATATTTTTTCTTCATCACATCTTTGTTTTAAATATTCACGTAGCATTTCCTGATAACCTACACTTTCTACTCTGACTTTAACTGGTTTAAATAACTTAAAGTACTCTATAATACTTTCAGCTAGTTGCATAGGGGTTGCCCTTTGGCGGTAATACTGGAGAATATACCTGTTGTTGTTTTCGTCTACTGCTACTGGCATGATTACAGAATAATCAGCCGTTTTGCGTACCGAAGAAGCTGGATCAACCCCCATGAACACATTGACAGGAATTTCTTTTTCCCCATCTATTAAAAAATGATTACCTGTTGAATCTATATTCAATTTATAATCATGGTATTGGATATAAGACTGTTGGAATAATTGATCTTCATCTCCGACTATTTGACACATGTATTCTCTATAGAACACAGAAGATCTACCTATAGACTCTAATTCTCTTTTCTTTTGCAATAGCTTGTCAATAGGTTGCCATTCTTCCCAAAGAGCTATTTTTTTATCAAGATTAGGACTAAAATGCATATTTACCCAACCTTCCATTTGTTTTAATATCTCAACTAAACATCTTTGATGCTGAGGTGTACCAATAACAATAATCTTTCCTTTCTGTGGATCTAAAGATGGAACAGCACTTTGTAACAACCAGCGTAAGTTTTGCTCCATAGCTTCTGCTGTTTTAGTATTATTCTCGTCTTCAGGATCATCTACAATAATTAAAGTAGGTCTTTGACTTCCTACCTTTATTCCACGTAACTGCTGACCTGTTCCTTTGCAAATAATCATAGAACCATCTTTTAACTCAATCTCTGTCTTAGACCATTGCTTAGCACTGTGTTGTCCCCAATATCCGTATATCTGTCTAAAAGACTCAGAGTATTCTATTGTATCTTTAATTGTTCCTAGTAACTTAATAGCATGATCTTGAGTTCTAGATACAAGGACAATAAGCTTTGCTCCTTTATCGTTCATAATATGGAAAAGAGGATAAACACCTCCAACAATAGAAGATTTAGCATGACCACGAGGAGCAATAATATTTACTTGCTTTTGATTGTCATCTACTAGTGATTCAGCAATTTTATAATGAAAATCAGGAGAAGCAGAGGAAAACATATTTGCCATAACTACTTTACCAAACATAATCATATTCTTACTTAATTTTTCTCTTATATAGTCTTGGTCTTTTTTTCCCATTTCATCTTTTTTTCTTTTTTTCTTTCTTAGGACATTTTTTTAAATTAATAATACGTGTTTCTTCTAAATTGCCTGTTTTAACACCGCAATATAGCCTAGCCTTATACTTACCAGCAAACGGACACCTTAGCTCTTTTAAAGAGCAATATTCAAACAACTACAGATAGTCTGTGGTGTAACTATCGTAGTGATAGCCTGATGTTTCCATTTCTTTTAAAGCATCAATTGCTATAGAAGACATAAAGGAAGGATCTCCTTCATGCATAACAGCAATTACGTGCAAAGCTCGTACAGCTATTTCAATTTGTTCAATAACAAGATTATCTTGGTTTAAACCTTCGTATTCTTCTTCTATTTCATTCAGGTTGTTCATTTGTTTCTGATTTCCTTTGCAATGTTAACTTTTTTTCTTCTGTGGCTATTGTATCTGCTATTTGTTTTGTCATATCTACTTGAATTGTGTCTGTAATCATTTGTTTACTAGGTTTCATTTCTAATAGATCCATAATATAGTCATTTGCTTTAAGAAAGTTGTTAACATCACCTTTTTCTTCTGCCATTTGTAAAGCTCGTACAATATTATCTACTGCAAATTCCTTGCTTATTGATTTATCACTTAATAGTTCTTTAATTTTCTTTTCTACCATACGCTTTGCTATCTTTTGTTTTAAAAATCGTTTAACTGTAGCTGTTGGGTTTTGCTGATCTGTCCTATAAATCTGTCCAAGTGTAGTATAGTCTACTGCTTTACTACTAAGTAACATATTTGCAAAGGTATTTACAACATTCTTGCTTCGTGTCTTCCCAGCCTCTTCTTGATCCCAACTTCTTTTAGGGTTTGTTTTGCTATATACCCCATATTTATTATTTTTTAAAAAATTTATTTTAGAAAAATTAGTATCCCAGCCTACACCACAAGTAAGTTTAATAAAAGTTTTTACGTTACCACCTTTATCTGTATAGCTCTTTCGATCAAAACACTCAGATACATAACCATCATCTGTTAACGCCCAATCTGAAACCTCTGCTTGCTTCCAGTAAACAAAACTTATCTTCTTAGAGATAGCTTCATCCTTTGTGTAAATAGGATAAGTACTCGTCTTTCCTTTAATTCTTCTTGTAATTTTCACTAGTATAGCTATACTACCATATAGCTTTATATATATACTCTATGTATATATATAATATACTATTAATCCCTACTCTCCAAATTAGAGTCTTCTAATCCTATCTGTTGAGATATTATTTTAGAAATAATTTGATATTCAGCTTCAATTGCCTCAAGGTTCTGTTCTTGATCATTTATTAAAGCATCGTATTCAGCTTCGGACATTGTCTTTTGCTCCCATTTGCCAGTATTTACATTTAGCACTTCATATTCTTTTTTATGTTTTGTATTCATCTATTACTTTAAGTTAATGTTTATACCTATATCTATACAATGCTTTATTTGCTGTTAAAGTTCCATTAGTACTCATTATATAAATATTGTGAGAATGTGTGTAGGAGAAACATGTTACATGTACCCCCCCATTGAAAAGGGTTGCACCCTTCCATCTAGGTTGAGTTCAAATTTCACGTTAGACTTTATAACAGAGAGGAGTTCGCTCCCCAGTGGATCCGCTCACACTAAGGACTACATTTAACCCACCCTTACGATCCTCGTATCTTACCCCTGCTCATACTTCGCAGCCGATACATGAGTGATCATCTTTACCTTATGTGTATACACACACGCATGCAAGTAACTAATAATCCATACACATCATCAATGTACTTACACTACATATACCTTAGTTGTAATGCTTCCTTTATCTCTGGTAATAGGTAAGATTTACTAGACGATTTAGTTAAACAGATCTCCGTTAAGTAATACCAGCCCAATACCTATTAACAAAAAGTTGGGCAAACTTTAATTTAATTTTACTACTCTATGATTACAACATACAGATGACTCGTCGTTGAGTGTTTCTGGAACACAGCCACTTCGGAACCGAAGATTGAATTGATGATATCGATGGTATTAGGGTTTCATTAGAATCACCTTTTACAGCTTGTTCGAGCCAATACATTGAATTGTGTTAGAGTAGTAAAAACATTAATATTATTTAAATAACAAGGAGTAATATGAACATTATAAAGAAATTAATAACTGTATTAATATTAAGTTTTCTAACGACATCATTTATCGTTGGAATTTCTTTTACAATAGTTCTGTTAACGCATTAATTAAAAGGAATAAGTAATATGGAAACATTTAAGCCATTGACTACCTCAAGTATAAAAAAGATTGCTGGTAAACTTCTTGATGAGTATTGGAATATCAAAGGCAATAGAAAAAATTATACGGTTTATTCAACTGCAATTATGGATATTGTGGAAAAAATTGAAATCGAAGAAGATATAAGAACAACTAATAAAAGAGAAAAGGAATGGGGTAAGTAATGATAAATGGTACTAGAACTGTTTCCTTTATATTTGGTTTTTACTTAATCAACTTAACATCTTTGTGCTTGTCTACAAAAAGTGGTTCTATCAACGTAATGTCCTCCCACATTTAAAGGGTAATGATAGATAGTAATGTGGCAAGCATAAACAATACTCAGCTCCTCTACCGAATGTGTTAACTCAATTGAAAATGAGGAGTTGGGTATATTTAAATAAACAAAGGAATAATTATGAAAAGTATTAAAGAAACATTACAATTAACAGCATGGTATGCTTTAGGCACTACAGCCATTGGAGTGAGTAAAGTAATCAACACAGGCAGATCTATTGCACTAGAGCTAAAGAAAGGTACACCTCAAGAATTTGTAAGGTATACTAATAAAGATATATCAGATGTCTTTAAAAGCAAGTTCTATAAGTCTAAACCTGAGCCATCTAAATAATAATTTAAAGGAAGTATCTTTTCTAAGAGTGCTTCCTTTATGTCTGGCAATCATGCCACTTAACCAAAGTAAAAGGAAATAACATGAAAACACTAAAACAAATACTAACAGAAATGAGATCTAAAGCTGTAGAAAGTGCAGAGCTAGGATATAATAATGTATGGATCAGAAGATCAAAGCAAGATCCAGAAAATAGCAAAGCATATATCAATGAGTATGCTAGTATCTCTCAAGCTTCAGAAGATAAAACTACCGAATGGATTTATAATCTTTGGGTAAAAACTACTGAAGAGGGACTAGAAGAAATGGACACATTTGTAGAAACAGAGCTAATACCAAAAGGCATGAGTCTATATATTGATAAAAATACCGAACAACCAATAGAAGTCTTATCAAAAGATCAAGGTTCTGTGAGGTTTATGATAGCAAGGTCTAATCTAACTTCATAACATCAATAAAAAAGATACAGGGAGAAATCCTTGTGTCTTTTTTTATAAGGAGCTACGCACGTTATTTTATTATTTATAAGGAGCTTACGCCCAATACTTTTAATTTAAGAACTGTTTAACAAGCTTCTGAGTACAGAAGATATAAATAGTTTGTTATACACATATATGTTACATTCTGAGGCATTTTAAGGGAATATAACAAGAAAGTAATAAAGCACAATTTATACTCTGGTTAAGTATAGGTAATCGTCTATTATGACTAATCATATTACCATGAGGGAGCAGTTTATTTACTTAGACTGCTTCCTTTATTTCTAATAATCTATGGAGTTATCAAATGAAATGTAAATGGCATAAAGGTAAATTAGAAACACAAGAACAAGAGACAACAAGATCAGTAGCTTGGTCTGATGAGAAAATAAAGATATACAAAGACGTAGAATATTGTCCTAAATGTTTTGAATTATACACAGAAGGACAACCATTTAGAAATGATTTAATTCCTAATAATCTTAACCAATTAAAGGTATAACCATGAATAAAAAAATAATTATTAATGAAATAAACAATATAACTCAAGAACTTGATGATTTATATGACATAACTACCTCTATCCACAAAAGAATCAAACGTATAACTATTGAATTGCATTTTATTATAGAAAGAATAGAATCTCCAATAAAATACAAAAATATAATTGATAAAGAAAAAATCAGAATAAAGGAGTTGCTTTTATGAAAGAATCAGAAGAAGAATATGTATTTGATAAGCTATATGAAGTTGTGTCTCCATTTATAAATGAACACATCGAAGATATAATTTTGTACATAGAGGAAGATTTTAATCTTTCTAAAACAGTAGCTACAAATTTACTTGCAGCTCACCTTGAAAACCGTAAAAACTAAAGGCAAAAAACATGAGCAAATTAGGTACGTTTACAGCTATAGCAAAAGGAGCTAGTTACTTAGGATTAGCTTTAAATCAATTAGTAAAGTTAGCAGCATACGGAACAAGACAAGCAACAGATATTGTTATTGACAGAAAAAGATATACAATAGAATTACTTGTAGATGGTGCTACTATTAAAACAAAAACAAACCAAACAGGAAATCAATTATCTAAAACAGTTCGGATGATGAACGATGTAGGTATAGATAGAGCTGTTATAACTGAAATGAATAAGGATATAAAATGATAATATTAACTTTAATGGAATGGGTATATAATTTATTAATGTTTAGTATATCTTTTGTTTTGCTTGGTATAGGTATGTTAATATTTATGTTTATTATTAATTGTATTACAAAATGGTTAGAACCAAAGGAATTAAAATGAGTGAAATAGTAAGTAATTGTTGCGGTGCAAAGTTATTAAAAATAGAATCATCAATGTGTTCAAATTGTAAAGAACATTGTGATGAAGAAGAATTTAACGGATCCAATCATTACCCTCATTCAAACAAAAAAGAATATGTTTATCCATTAAAAAAAAACTATATAAAAGATAAAGAACTAAGTTATTTAATTAGGAGTCTTCATCCTCAATTTAATAACAAAGGAGAATAATAAAATGAGTGAACCTTGGAAAGAAATAGGATACGATATGAATACATTTTATGAAGAAATGCACATAGCTAAAAAACTAAAAGAACTTAAAGAATTAAAAAAAGTTATGAATTTAGTTAAAAAAAGTCTTATCACTGTAGGCAATCATAAAATAACAAAAAATCAACAAAATCATATGATTAAAAACACAATTAATATAATAAATAAAACTGAAAAAGGATACGTAAATGAATAAAACAATTGTGCAAAATTACAATGAACTTGAATCTTATGCTTATGAAGCAAATGAAAAAATGTTAACTCTTGAACAAAACATAGCTGAATTAAGACTTGGTTTGTTAAAAATTCGTTCTTGTTTAGATATAAATCAAAAAGAATATGAAAAAAGACGAAATAAATCAAGTTTGTATTACGATATAATAAACGATGTAAAAGATATTATATCAACTACACTTGCTAAAACATGAAACATGTACGAATAGTAGATAAACGACCAGCTTTAGCTTTTGATTCTCAAGAAGAAACACAACTAATAGCTGATTCATTAAATGCATACAGGTACAGTCATGTAATTAATACAGAACTTAACGAGAAAATAAGAACATTATGTGACGTTGTACTAAAATGTCAAGAAATGTTTAACAAAAAAGAGGAATAAAAATATGAATAGCACATTTATGATGCATTGTGGTGGTAGACCAGTTGGATTTGAAGATCCAGCTTTATCATTTGTACCAGAAAAAACAGAAACGTACGAACCAGTACCATTTAGTGAATTAATACTAAACACAAAAAGAGTTTGTGATGATTTACTAGATATGGAATTTGTAGATCAAAAAATAGCTGTTTCAGGAAAAGACCAACGAATGTTTACTTTGTTGCAATACAGAAAAGATGAACAAGATAAAATAGGACATGCTGTAGGAATACGCAGCAGTCACGACAAAAGTATGTCTATTGGATTTTGTTCGGGTGCAACAGTATTTGTATGTGACAATATGGCATTTACTGGTGAAGTTACTTACATGAGAAAACACACAAAAAATGTATTTGACGATCTAAAAGAGAAACTAGTAACAACAATATATAACAGTAAAGATAAGCTTATCAATATTCAATTAGATGCTGAAAAGCTTCAAAAGACTGAGATTACAAACGATGATGCTTATGGTTTTATTGGAGTTGCATTAGGACATAAAACATTGTTAGCTAGACAAGCTCAAATGGCTATTAAACATTGGAATAATCCACCGTATCAAGAGTTTTCACCTCACGATGCTTGGAGTTTATACAATGCTAGTACAGAGGCTTTAAAAACAACACAACCTAACAAAATAATAGAAAAACACATTGATCTACACTCAAGAATTATAGATCATTTTGGAATAGGTTAATTGTAAATAAAAAGGAAGTAATTAGGATGTTTTATCTCTTCAAATAAGCTCCGCAAGCAAATCTTAATTGCTTCCTTTAATTTTGATTCAATCACCGATGAACAAAGAAGGTAAAATTGACTATAATAACTGTCATAACTTTGTAAAAATGCTGGGCAATAATACCTATGACGATAGGTCTGCTAAACTATAAACATACACGGTTAAAGAGTGTAGCACTCTTAGGGGCTTATTGAATCAATTAATAAAATAAAGGAAATATATGAAAAATAAATGGACTGTAGAGTATGAAAAAGGTACAGAAATATTTGTTTCTAACGAAAAACATTCAATATTTATAGGTGAATGTGATCAATTAGTTTCAAAGAAAAAAAAGAAAATAAACATGACAATAGCAATAATTATTTCAGATGCTTTAAACAAAAATAATCCTTATGAAAAAGATTAAAACATTAAAACATCAATCAAAAATAAAAACTATAATTGAAAATATTCGAAGTAAAAAAACAAAACAAAGAATATTAAAAATATTAAAGGAGCATAGAATAAATGGAAAACGTTTTCTATAAAAATCACGATAAAATAGAAGTTCCAATAATGTACTATATTGACGAAGATACTGGAAAAAAAGTATATGATTTGGAAGAAATGACAAATGAGTTTGAAAACATAATCAATAAACTAAAAAAAAGGAACTAAAATGAAAGAAATGAATATTTACGAAAAATTAAATCTTGTACAAACATCATTAAAAGTAGAAAAAGGACATAAAAACAATTTTGGAAAATATAATTATAGAAATTTAGCTGATATTTTTGAAGGTATTAAACCTTTATTAAACGAAACAGGATGTTATTTAATTGTTTCAGATGAAATAGTAAGCGTTAATGGTTTTAATTATATAAAAGCTACAGCTACTTTTGGTGATGCTAACGATGTTGTTACTTCTTACGGTTGGGCAAGAGAATCTGTAACAAAAAAAGGTATGGACGATAGTCAAATAACAGGTGCTACTTCTTCATATGCAAGAAAATATGCTTGTAATGGTTTGTTTGCTATTGACGACACAGCAGATGCTGATAGTATGGACAATAGAAAAGAAACATTAATAAATGGTAAAGCACCAACTAAAGGACATATAACTGTTGATCAAAATATTAAATTAGAACGATTAAGCAGAGATCCTGTATTTAGTAAAACAGATAAACCAAGTAAAATACGTTTATTTATAGATAAACATCCAACAGAAGAAAAAGCAACTGAAGCAATAATGAGTTTACAAAAAGAAATATTGTTAAAAAGAAAAGAAATAAAAAAAGGAAAATAAAATGAAACAAAGATTATTTGAAGAATATAAAGAAGAACCTTTTTATGTTGTAAAAGATGATATAAACATAGAAGGAAGTTGTTTACAAGAATACGTTACATTATCACCAAAATCTGTTGTGTCTACATTTGGAGATCCTGAAGATAGTGATGGATATAAAGTATCTGGAGAGTATATGTTTAAAGAAAAAAACACAAAAAATGTTTATACTTTATACGACTGGAAAAACACTATTTTATATGATTCAGATTTAATTAGACCTTCTGAGTTTTGGAATAGTACAGAAGAATACAATTTCCATATAGGTGCTTCAAGCGATAAAAATGTAAAAAGATTTAAAAGATGGATAAAAAAATATACAAATTAATATAAAAAAGGAGTATTAAAATGAACGGTGGATATGAATCAATAGCTACAATTAAAAGTGTAAAACTAGAATATGAAAAATATTGTGAAACGTGGGGAAATTGGAAACCTACGTGGGATTTATTTTTAACAGTAACTTACAATAATGGACAAACCTTTAATCCTGAATTTGAAATATACGGAATGTTAAATAGGAATTTCCCAGTAACAGATTCAAAATCTTGGGGACAAGGGTTTAAAGTAAAAACATTGTTTGAGTCTGCATTAGGTAGAAAAAATCTATTATTAAACGATGATTATTCTATTCCAGATTCTTGGTTAGATGAAGTAGTTAATAAAGAAGTTTTAATTTGCAGTTATCCTACAACAAGGATTTCTGATAAAGGTAAAAACTTCTGGAATCATTATCAAATAACAGCACCAGCTAATGCAAAATCTGGTGTATTAAAACAAAAAGTAATTAATGATGTAAACAATGGATACATTAAAGACTATTTTGATGATAAAACAACTAAACCTGAAAATGAAATTTCAGAACCAAAAGAAAAAGATTCTTCTGATGAAGAGTTTGATTTTGAGATTTAAAAATGAGAATACCAACTACTGCTTGGGTTTTAAAAAAATGGCTGCGTAATAGACTAGATAATGGTCTAGACACAGTAGCTTCCCACGAAATAGAGACAACGTTGGTGCATTATGCTAAAGAGTTCTGGGGAGTTCAACACTCCCCTAGCACTTGGAGCAGAGCTTGGAGAAAAATAAAAGAAAAAAACGAGCTAGAAGATATTGACGTTGTAAAAGTAGAAATAATAAACAATAAAAGTGCGGAGACTACATGGAAATTAAAGACTGGTATGTAGAATATGCAACTGGTAGTGTTAGCAATCGAAATCAAGTATGTAAAATATCTGATTTTTCAAAGATTGCTAAAACAGCAGCAGGTTCAGAAATATATAGATCTATGTTCTTGTACGATGAAACTATTGTTAATCATTTAAAAGAAAATAAAACTGTTATGCAGTTTAAAGGAGAACAAAACGTTGACAAACTTGTTATTGATATTGATTACATAAAAAACGACAATGATAAAGGAAATCAAACACGTAAAAAAGTAATAGATGTGATAGATAAAATGGAAAAACTTTTAATAGATCCATTAAACTATAACATTTGGTTTTCAGGTAGAGGATTTCACATTCATTTAGGTAACGTTTATGGATTTAAAAAATCAAACAAGTTAGCTTTACAAGTCAGAGCAACAATGCAACGTGATTTTGGTGAATATATAGATTTAATATATGATAGTAGAAGATTAATACGTGCAGGATTCTCTTATCATAAGAAATCAAGTTTATATAAAATACCTATTTCATATGAAGAGCTAGAAAATGATTCATACGAAAAAATAACTACACTTGCTAAAGAAAGAAGAACTGATTATGTACCTCATAAAATTGTATCCGAAAGAATAGAATCATTAGAACCTATGGATATGAGTAGAAAAAACGTAAATGAAGTACGTAAAGTGTTTAACAATGCTAAAGGAGAAACAACTAGATTTATTACATGTGCTCAGCATATTTATAATGCTGGTCATGTGTCAAGCAAAAGACATAAACATTTACTTGCACTAGTAAGTATATGGCGTAAAAAATATGCTTTTAATAAAATAGGTTGTGACTATTTAGCAAGAGCTTACATGGATAGCATGGACAAACCTTTGCCTCCAGAAGAAGTAAGTAAAATAGTAAGTGATGCTTTTAAAAATGATTATCATTATGGTTGTAACCATGTTGATCTTCAACCTTACTGTGATAGTAAATGCATGTTGTACAAATTTAAAAATCTAGATGAAGAATCAAATACATTAGATGCTGAAAATATGATTGACAATCTTATTAATCATTATACATCTGATTATTCAAATAGACAATTTGATTTAAAAGCAATATTCCCATTTATGCAAAAATCACATATCTTTACTACAGGTCAATTAATTACTGTAATAGGCGATACTGGGTTAGGAAAAACAGCTTTTGTTAGTTATTTAATAACTCAATTGTATCACTTAAAAACAGTGTTTTTGTCTTTAGAAGTTGATGAATACACAATGTCTAGAAGATTCTTACAAGCTGGAATGAAAATGAGTAAGCCTGAAATAATACATTTTCTAAAAAACAGCGATAAAGATCTAAAAGAAAAAGCTAAAAAATCAATTCAACATATAAAACTAAACTGCTTAAGTCCTGATATTCAAGATTTATCTAGTTATGTTGCTGAAGAAGAAGCTAAGATACTAGTAGTAGATACGATTGATCGTGTACCAGCTAAATACGCTGGTAAAGACGATTTTGGAAGACAAGAAGCAATAGCAAATGGTTTAAAAGATCTAGCTATGAAAGAAGATGTAATGGTAATAGCAATACACCATATATCAAAATCAGCTTCTTACAATGCTAAACAAACTAATAGTCTTGATGTGCATAGTGGTAAAGGTAATAGTTCAATAGAACAAAAATCTGATCAATTTATTGCATTTGAAGGTAAAGAGTTTTCTAAGCAACGTCTTGTTAAATCGTTAAAAGCTAGAGACGAAGCTAAGTTTGAAATTTCCCTTAATTTTAATTGGGAAACTTTTACTTTTAGTAAAAGAAACTAAAAATATGCTGTTATTGAGGTTTCGGACTGATATGTATACGCAAACCTTAAACATATGCCATCTGATCAGAGTCTGGGCATGTATCAATAACAGTATTACATCACATACCTAGGAGAACAAATGGCTATTGTAGAAATAACAATAAAAAACAATATAGTTCAAAGTATATCAGGAACAGATGCTTACGTATTTGTACATGACCATGATATAAAAGAAACAACAACAATGATATTTAAAAAACAGGAAGAAATTTATGAAAAACGGACACGCAATAACTCTCTTCGGTTTTCCAATATTGAAGAGACTATTAATAAAGAATAAAGAACATACTACATATAAAATAACTTTGTTTAGAATATTTGTAATAAGCTTTGGGTTTTCTACATTTCAAGGAGAAAATATACATATTGTAATAGGATTTACTAAATTAGAGTTATTTACTTCATTTACAATTAAAAAAAGGTGGTTACAATGAAAAAACCAATACAAGCAAATATAGAATCAAAAATGACACAAAAATTAATAAGTTTGTTAACTGATTTAGAAGGAGCTGATTATACAAGAATGAGCAGCGATGGTAAATATTATTTAGACGAAATATGGAAACTATTAAGGATGCCAACTAATCAAGAAATGCAAAAAGCTTTAGAAGATAAAGAAAAACTTAAAAAAAATAATGAATAGTGCTAGAAGTGCAAAAGCAAAAGGAAGAAGATTACAAAATTTAGTAAGAGATAAACTTAGAGCTAAATTTATAATCTTAGAAGAAGATGATATTAAATCTCAAACAATGGGTATGACAGGAGAAGATATTGTTCTTTCTCCTGCTGCACGAAAACTTATACCATTTTCTATTGAATGTAAAAACGTAGAAAAATTAAATATCTGGAAATCATTAAAACAAGCAGAATCTAATGTGCATAAAGATGCAACTCCTTTATTAATTATAACTAGAAATAACACGCCAGTTTACGTAGTAGAACATATAGATGAATGGTTAAAAAGAATTTAAAGATTACAATAGTCTTTAAATACCTTTTAGTCTGATTATAGCTTGGCTTAGGATAAATAGGTTTAAAAGGTGACAAATGAAAACGTAAAGGGTATTAGGTTGGCTCTTGATGCCCTTTACAATAAAACATGGAGTTTAAATGGATGTGAATAAAACAATTTCAAAAATTTTTATTATAACAACAGCTTTAAAAAATAAAAAAAATAAACATTTAATTAATCAATTGAATACATTAATAGAAGATTTAAAAAACGATTACAAAATAAAGGATGCATATGGAAAAGATTACTGAAGAATTATTATGGAAAAAAATTGACTTATTAATGGATACATTAGATACTATTATAAAAACTCATGCAGATAGTGGTACTTTAAAAAATATAGCTATAAAAGCTTTACAACAGTTAAAGGAATAATATGGAAATATATGATCCAAACAAAATTCATTTTTGGGTTTTAAATCAAAAATTACCAAAAAACAATAAAAAAAGATTTAAAGGAAATACTTTGTATTACTGCAAACCATGTAATCATACTTGGGAAAAAGGATCAGATAGAGTAACATCTTTATATACCTCTTTACCAACTTATGGTTTAAAAAGAAAAACTTGTCATTATTGTAAATTAAAAAAAAGGAAATAAAATGAATATAGCAAAAGTTAAAATAGACGAAAGAGGAAGAATTACACTACCAATACAATTTTTAAAAGCAAACAATATATCAACAAACACAACAGTTACAATAAAACCAACTAACTACGATTTTATAAAAATATATTTTGAAACTAATAAAGGAGAACAAAAATGACACCATATATATTATATGAAATAGCAACAACTCAAGTATTTGATAATCTATTTATTGGATTTTGTATTGTTGTATTTTATTATTTAAATAAATTAGATAGAAGAAATTATCATAATAAATAACGTTAACTAAACTAAAGCAGGGAACAGTAGAACACGCTAGCCTTCGACCTTCCCTGTTGAAGTTTTAAAAGGAAATAAAATGAATAAACAAATAGTAGAATTAATTGAAAAAAGATTAGAAAAAGGTAAAAAAGAATACAATCAAGAATTAAATGTACATGATGGTCGTGATTGGTTACAAGAAGCACTTGAAGAACAATTAGATGCTATTGTATACACAGCAGCTAAATTAATTCAAATAAAAGATTTAAACTCAAAAAACGATTATAAAAAAGAAGGACTAAGACATAAATTGTTATTAGCAGGAGATAAAGCACGAGAGATTGAAGATTATTCTTGTGACATTAGAGATTTATCAACAGCTTTAGTTGATTTAATAGATAACTCATAAGGAATAAATATGTTTAAACATGAAAAAGACATGGAACATCCAATGTATAAAAAAGGATTTCAATATGTATTTGATCATTATGGAGTTCCTGAAGATCCATCA
>TARA_B110000444_G_scaffold190471_2_pt1 | contig 19931 bp, 15 predicted proteins | sample TARA_B110000444 | Tara Oceans TARA_B110000444 (sample SAMEA4398370) | marine metagenome | biome: Polar Biome; feature: [SRF] surface water layer (ENVO:00010504); material: water (ENVO:00002006), including particulate matter (ENVO:01000060) such as... | depth 5 m | reverse complement strand
GAAGAAGACTACTTCCCCACCTTTGTCTCGATTGTAGACAGCTTGTTGGGTGATCTTCCTGGTGACAAAGTTACAGAGTTCACTCAATCCACTGGTTTTGAAGTTTATCGAAACGTAGCATCTTCTCCTGAAGATGCAGATGATGATGATAGGGCAGAATTCTTCACTATCGTTGATAAATTACTAGGTGGAATGCCAAATGATGCTGTTAGAGAATTTACTCAATCTGAAGATTTCGAAGTATATCGGATAGTTGGAGCAATATACAGTTAGGGTGAGGAATATGGGATTACTTGACAAAGTTGACAATCTTGATGATGAAAAAACAGTTAATACTGTAGCAAAGAAAGCACAACCCAAGAAGGCTGTAGCTAAGAAAGCAGTAGCAAAGAAGGCTGTAGCAAAAGCAGCCAAGCCAGCAAAGGCAGCCAAGCCAGCAAAGGCGGCCAAGCCAGCAAAAGCACCCAGAGAAAAGCGTATTCGCCCTTCAGGACTACCAGAAGGTTACGAATTAGCAGGTAAGATGCCCAGATACATTGGATGGCTAATCAACTTTGCATGGAATTTTGGTTTAGCCATCGGACTGCTCGCAATTATGGCCACAGGATCACCCTCGGATTTGACATTACCAATCGCAGGGTCTTTGTTAATGATCATAGTAAACTGGATGGTCCTTCCTATATGGACTGGCAGAAACATTGGGGAGTTCGTTTCACGCTCTAAATATATTAACGGATCAGGGAATAAACCGATACAGATTCATGCTGTTCTGAATAGTAGTTTAGGGTTCATGGGATTGATTGGTTTTATACTCATGTTCGTATATTTCCAAGATCTTGGTAAGAGTGGACTGGTTCCATTCATCATAGGTGCATTGATGATTGTCTTTTGGATTGTAAACTTCTTCCTGAAGAAGAACTCAGATTATTCCCAGGGGATTTTCGATTTGGCTTTTAATTCATATCTGGTTAACCACGTGGCAACCGGAACTGAAACGGGATGGCTAGCAAGATTTGAATCCCTTGGTGACTTTGGTGACAAGTGGCAAAAGAAGCAGGCTGAACGTCAAGAGAAGGCTGTAAAGAAAGCTGAAGAAAAGGCACAGGCTGTAGATGAAACCCCTGATGCCGACATATCAGAGGATTGAATATGCCTCGCCGACAGGCAGCATGGAGTGGCTATGCCATACTCTCGTTACTATTGATATCGGTAATCTCGATTATTTTCACACCATATGGTGTCATTTTGTCAATAGCAGCATCGCTGATAATTATTCATCAATTATTACTGAGAGTCATTTTTTCAGGACCTACTAGGAGAAGCCTTCCCTTTTCAGACGAAAACTGGGATGTTGTCACAACTAAGAACGGCGAGGTTGATGTTTACGGATTCTTCAATCTACAGGATATGGATTCTGACCTAGTAGTATTTATTCATGGTTGGCAATCATCGTCTGAGAAATTCGTTGATAGAATGAATATTTTCCGTTCTAAGGGATTACATACGCTTGCAATAGATATGCGCGGCCACGGAATGGCACCAAGTACAGATGAATGGACTGCTGGTAAAGTAATTCTTGATGTAAAGTCACTATTAGAATCAATTGATAGAACTAAAGTGAATAAGGTACATTTTTTCGGTCATAGTCTTGGAGCATTTATTTGCCTCGGTCTGCAAAATGATCGGCACACTGGATGGTGGAAAGATGATTGTTCGACTATAATGCTTGAGTCTCCAATGGTTGCATACTCACCAATACTGGAACAGATGGCATCTCGAATATCCTTCATGATGCCACTATTGAAGAGATGGGCCGTTAAGGGATTCAATAGGATACACCCGGAAGTTGGGGGATTAGATTGGAGTGACATCGATATTCCAAAGTGGGGGCTACCTAACGTACCAACTCTGTTACTACAAGCAGCTAATGATTCAAGACTTGGTCGAATTCATTACGACTTATTGTTAGAGCAGGATATTGAAATATACCCTCATTTAATAGATACTCTAACTCATTCAAAAAACAAAGTAAATCTAGAAAGAGATGAACTAATCCGGCAGTGGATTGACGAGAAGATTCTTTGATCATTCTTCTTCGTTGATTATTGCCTGTTCTCGGGCTAGTTCACGCATATCTTCGTGCTCATCCAATTCGTCAACGATTTCTTCACCCAAAAGGGTTTCAATTACATCTTCCATTGTGATGATACCGGCAGTACCACCAAATTCATCGAGGACAGCCAGGATTTGCACCTTGGACCCTAAGAATCGGTCCAGTGCTAAATCGACGCTATCATCCATGCCGATGGTAAGCAGTGGCTTTTTCAAGTCGAACAGAATAGTATCCCATTCGTCTCTAGAGGCCGCCATTAGTATGTCGGAGCGTAGTACGAACCCTGAGAGGGAATCAACCGATTCCGCATATACCGGCATTCGACCAAACCTGAGTATTTTAGTTTCATCAAGAACTTGTCTTATCGTCCAATCATGGTCGAATGTCAAAGTTACAGTTCTCGGAGTCATTACATCCTTTACCGGTATCTCCCTCAATGCCAATAGGTTGTGAATTACTGCCTCTTCATCCTCATCGAGTTCACCTTCCTCTTCACTAATATCTGCCAATGCATGTAACTCATCTCTTGTGACAAGGGCGGTTTCAGCCTTTGGCAGAAGGCGCTTGAACCATAGTAGAGGGACGAAAAACGGAGAAAGCATCTTTGTCATCCCGGATAAGACTACACCAGAAGGCCCAGATAGGAAACGCCAATACGCGGAACCTAATGTCTTTGGAATAATTTCAGATAAGAATAATACTGCAAGAGTAAGAATAATCGAAGCGATGGTTAATTGATCCTCACCCCATATCCTAGACACCTCTGCTCCAACACCAGCGGCACCCATTGTATGCGCAATTGTGTTCAAAGTAAGTATAGCAGTCAGCGGTTTGACCGAATCATCTTCCTTTAATCTAGCCCAACGAACACCATTCTTATCACCAGATTTATTGATGACGCTAACGTGGGATAAAGACATAGATAGAAGCACTGCTTCTAGCATAGAACATAAGAAAGAAACTCCCAAAGCGAGAGAGGCATAAATGATTAGCATTGTGTAGTCTGCCATAGGGTTCGACGAATCCTCGGCCAATCGGCCCATTTGAGGTGGCGAGTTCCATGTTCTTGAGGGTTACCAAAGTAATTTCATACATAGTACTCATGTAGTTCCGACTTTACGACGGGCTAGGTGACGCATGTGAGCGGTGAGCATGTCCTTGTTTGTGTTGCCTGGCCATATGCCAACGGGCCCCTGCATTTGGGGCACGTAGCGGGATGTTACCTACCTCCTGACATTCAAGCCAGATTTGAACGCTCAAGAGGTAACAAGGTGCTTATGGTGTCGGGCTCAGACGAGCATGGAACGCCAATAACGGTTGCAGCAGAAACACAAGGTGTAAATCCACAGGACATTGTCGACAAGTATCATGCTATGAATTCCAAAGCACTACTAGACCTTGGATGTAGCTGGGAGCCGAATATTGACCCAAGAGGTGCAGAATACGGTGGTTCTTTATTCAATAGAACTAGCGATCCTGAACATCACCAAATAGTGTCGGACAACTTCTTGTCTCTACTCAATGCCGGCTTATTCGAAAGAAAGGTAATGCAACAGTATTACGAGATTCGTGAAGACGGCGGGCGCTTCTTACCTGACAGGTATGTGGAAGGCGACTGTCCTAATTGCGGTGAGAGTGGCGCTCGTGGAGACCAGTGTGATGAATGCGGCGTAACATATGAAGCTGCAGAACTCCAAAATCCAAAATCCAAAATGAATCCAGAATGCGAAATAGAGATACGCGATACTGAACATTTTTTCTATCGCCTAGACTTATTCCAAGAACAATTAGAAAACCATGCTGCTGACAGACAAGATGTATGGAAATCAAATGTACGTGCAATGACAAAGCAGTGGCTTGACATGGGGCTAAGATCAAGAGCAGTCACTAGAGATCTAGAATGGGGTATTCCTCTTCCACTTGAAGGCGATGAATGGAACGGAAAGTGCATTTATGTTTGGTTTGAAGCGGTTCAGGGTTACTATTCATGTGCAAAACTTTGGTCTAAGCGTTATGCAGGAACTGATGATTGGGAAAAGTGGTGGAAGATTTCAGATGATGGCGTCAAACCGCGTCACCTATACTTCTTGGGTAAAGATAACATTCCATTCCATACAGTGATATGGCCTTCTTTGATAATGGGTCTCAATCATGCTGCAAAAGGATTAGATTCCCAAGTACCTCCTGCATTGCCAGGCCCTGGTGAATTGAATCTAGCAGACAATGTACCTGCCATGGAATATCTAATGCTTGCAGGAGGGCAATTTTCTAAGTCGAGGAAACATGCAGTATGGCTCCCTTCGTTTTTGGAACGTTTCGACCCTGATACTCTTCGTTATTATTTATCAATCAATATGCCGGAGAATCACGACACTGATTTCAACTGGCCCGATTTTGTTGAAAAAATAAATTCTGAATTAATTGCCGCATATGGGAATTTCGTACACAGAGTACTAACACTATCAGAAAGACTACCTGGAAGTAGAAAATTATCAACGTTTGAAAATTTAGATTATTGTGAAGAGCAAATGGGAAAACTGGAGGCTATTCATCTACAAGTAACTACCAGTCTAGAAAGGCACCGATACAAAGAGGCCCTAAGAGGTGTAATGAGTGCATCACAGTTGGGCAACCAAATGTTACAGGCAGCAACACCATGGAAGTTTTTGAAGGATTTGGATGCAGATGGCGCTGAAGAATCCATGGCTAGGCTTTCATTTGGATGGAGAGTTTCACGTTTCATGGCCATCATGACACATCCGTTCTTACCATTTAGTGCTCAAAAATTGTGGGATGCTCTTGGAGAAGAGGGAGATGTTTCGCTTATCGCATGGGACTCAGCTATTGACTGGGAAGTTGAATTCAAATCTTCGTTAAATAATCCAGAGCCACTGTTCCAAAGACTTGATCTTGAAGAAATACTTGCTCAAGAAGAATCTTTAGCCAGCGAAAATAATAATTCCAATGACCTTACACATAGCGTGAAGGGTGGTAAAAAGACAAAGAAGGAGGAAATAGAAATGCCTGAAGGAACAACACATCTTAACTTTGAGACTTTCATGGAAGTTGAGTTAAGAGTAGGGAAAATAACTGAAGTAACAGACCACGATAATGCCGACAAATTATTCGTAGTATCGATAGATGACGGTAGCGAAGATGGTCGGACGATTTGTGCAGGGCTAAAGGAGTATTACTCACCTGAGCAGATGGTTGGGAAATCGGTGGTATTTGTTGCTAATTTGAAACCGAGGAAACTGCGTGGGGTTATGAGTGAAGGTATGATGCTGGCTGCTGATGATGGAAAAGGTGGAGTGAAACTCGTCACAATCGATGGCGAAATATCTCCTGGTTCAGAAGTAAGATAGTCAAATCCTATCTTTTACTACATCCATTATTTTGCGAGATAATTTACGAGATTCTTCTAGGATTTCTGGGGCAGAGCTTCTGATTCCTGCCGCCATATCCTCTGGCAAACTACCAATGTTAATGTCGACATTGAATAGTGCGCCCTTACAGGCAGCACTAGCCAATAATCCAGCAACCCCTACGTCTGAAACAGCATTGGCATTTCCTTTTGAAGCTAAATCAGGCAGATGCCTTAACAATTCCAAAGCTAGTTTTGCAGTTTCATGTGGTATTTCAGTAGCGACAAGTGTAGCATTACGTATCGCATTACGCCGTGCATCTTTGTCTTCATCACTATCTTTTGGTAACTTGAATGATGCCATCACTGCATCAAAAGCATCACTATCCTCGTCGGCTAGTTCACCAGCCCGAGACATAATTCGAACCGATGACGTAAGTGCCTTTTCTGCAATACTCCATCCATCTTGCCATTTCTCCTTACCTATTGTTAGATCACATACCATAATTGTCAACGCAGAGGCTTGTCCTAGTGCAATCGCTGCAGCGGTACCTCCGCCTGGTGTAGGAGAGGATGAGGCTAGAGCGGCTTGAAATTCACGTACAGACATTTCCATCCATGGTGTTTTCATGATTCCACCCCACTTGCAAGCGCCCATTCGATTATTCTAGATTCAGATTCAAAGGGTGCGAGATGGTCGAGACCTAATCCGCGAATGGCTGCGTCTACTAATTCAGTCTCATCAGTACATCCCTCGTCCGCATACCATCTTCCCGAATCTAGCATAGCAGATAGTGGAACTAAGCCCACTAATTCAGAGCCGCATGTATTGATGCCATGATCATTAACAATAGATTTGACCGCTTCAAAAGCGATATGCATAGGGGTCACAGAAACATCTCTCAAATTCATTGAAACTTGCGATATTCCGTGTGCGTCTAAAGGAAGGCCCATGCCTTGTACCATCGGTAACATCCCAGGTATTCTTGTTCTGCGTCCATCCTCTTTCTTCAAGAGTCTTCCAGTGGATCTAACCAATGAACCCGCTTTACGAGCAGCAGCAGCATCCTTTTCATCAACATTCACATTGTATGCGACTAGAATTTGCCTGGCACCAATAACTACTGCTCCGAATTTCGCAGTATTTTCGTTCCATATTGTAGGGCCATAATCGGGCAGGTTAGGACCTTGATTCCTCAATCTCTCTTCAAATCCTTCATACTGCCCCTTTCTCAAGTCAGATAGTAATTCTCTTTCTGGAGTTGCGGCAGCAGCGCCGTAAAGAAATGTACATAATTTGAGTTCAGAAGAAACCCTCTGAGCTAATTTATCCGACATTTTAGCACATTCATCCATAGTCACTCCCTCCAGAGGAATAAATGGACAAACATCGACAGCCCCTATACGAGGGTGTTCACCCTTGTGATTTCGCATATCGATGTGTTCAGATGCACATTTGATGACTCTGAAAGCGGCTTCAGAAACAGCATCAGGCTCACCCGCTATAGTTAGAACTGTACGATTGTAATCTCCATCTGGTTCAATTCCAAGGACTCTGGCCCCATCAATACCTCTTCCAGCATCACTAATCATTTTGATTAGGTTCTCGTCTCTGCCCTCTGAGAAATTCGGAACGCACTCAACAATTCTCTTCGCCATATTGCAAATTGCGAATCGACGACTGATGAACATTACCTAGAATCAGCCATACAATGCATCAGGACTAGATGATAGTCCATTTGATTCACGCTTCTTTTTAATCCTGTCAACAGCATGTAAAATGTCTTCTTGCATTACTTTCGAGCGGTTATCTCTAATCGCTATCATTCCTGCTTCAACAGTTGTTGCCTTTAGTTCAGCACCGCTAAAACCTTCAGTCAATTCTACGATTTTAGCAACATTAATTCTCGATGTCGACATCTTTTTGAAGTGTATAGAAAGAATAGTTTTTCGGCCAGTATCATCTGGAAGTGGAATCTCAATAATACGATCAAACCTACCTGGCCTCAATAGCGCATCATCAAGGATGTCAGGGCGATTTGTCGCTGCAATTATCTTAACGTCTTCCAAGGAATCAAATCCATCTAGCTCCGCTAATAGTTGCATAAGGGTACGTTGTACTTCTCTATCGCCGCTTGTTGCTGAATCGAGTCTTTTAGCCCCAATTGCATCAATCTCATCAAGGAAAATAATCGATGGGGATTTATCTTTTGCCAGCGAAAATAATTCTCTGACCATACGTCCACCCCCACCGATGTACTTCTGCGCCAATTCCGAGCCAACCATACGGATGAAGGATGCATTAGTATGGCTAGCAACAGCCTTGGCCAACATTGTCTTGCCACACCCTGGCGGTCCGACTAAGAGTATACCCTTTGGGGGTTCAATCCCAACCTTCCTGAACAATTCAGGCTTTTCGAGTGGTAATTCAATAGCCTCACGGACCTGTAAAATCTGTTCATCCAATCCACCAACACTCTCGTAAGTGGTATTTGGTTTCTCCATCACTTCTGCACCAGATACCATCGGATCCCAGGCGTCATGTAGGATTTCAATAATCGACAATGTATCTTGGTTTAGTGCAATACGAGTACCCGGGCGTAATTTATCGACATCTAGTCTTTGGTTAATCGATACTTGAAACACCGTACCATTAGATGAGCGTACAATTGCCCTTTCATCATCCAAAATATCTTGAAGATGACCAACTATCAGTGGTGGGCTCTTTAGGATTCTTACTTCTTCATCTAATCTACTTGCTCGTTTTTTAATATTAGCAAGGTCATTTTCTAAATGTACGCGCTCAGATAACAGCCTCTGAGCCTCGTCCTGTAATTCCTTGTAATCCTTCTCCAAGGCTTTCAAATCCGAATCGTCAGAAACCAATGGTTCTGATGCGCCGCTGTCAACTTCGGTTCCCATATTGTAAGTCCTACAGCCGTCCTTCTTGAAATATCCGTGTATATTGCATCGATTCTGTCTTTACGAAGCCTTGATGAAGCACCGCCGTGACAACGACTCGGGTGGCATTATGGCTGACTGTGAATTGTGTGGAGCGATGAAGGTCGGAACGATTAATGTCATGATGGGTAAAGCTCAGGTGCAAGCCTGTAAACGCTGTTCTGACAAGATGGGACTTGAACCGAAAAAGATGGCACCTGGCCTCTCACAAGCACGTTCCAGCCCTAGCCCGACATCAGGTGGCTACGGCGGTATTGGGCGTAAAGGTAAGGACATCATGCTAAGGGGCGAAAAAGAGTTAGCCTCTGATTTCTCAAGAAGAGTATCAACTGCCAGGACTGATAAGGGCTGGGACAAACGTGAATTAGCACGTCGGATGGCTGAAAAAATCAATATCATTAACAATGTCGAATCTGGTAAAAGACCAACAGATGCTGTAATTAGAAAATTAGAGAGGGCACTAGACATTACGCTGATGGTTGATGCAAGTCCTGATGAAAACCGACATATCAATTCAGGTGATGGCAGGGGCCTTACATTGGGCGATTTCCTACTTGACGGTAAGGATTGATACTATGCGCAATGTAATACCAGTACATGCAATATGGCTGGCGCAAGATGACCCTAAGAAAAATACAGCCGTGAGATTATCCAAGAGAGGAGATCTCAAACTGCATGAGAAATTCAACAAATTGCCAAGACGTGGAATAATACTGGAGCCACTTTGTGGTAAGGTTCTGGGTCCCGAAGACCATGGTTTACTGCTAGAACAGGGAGGTTCTTTGGTCGGATTAGATTGTTCATGGGCGCACATAGAAGATTCTGTATCACAAGTCATGAAGAAAACTAATCTCCAAGGGAGGATGTTACCCTTGCTATTGGCTGCTAATCCGGTGAATTGGGGGAAGCCTGGTAAAATGACTACTGCGGAGGCCCTTTCTGCATCATTATATTTGATTGGGAAAGAAGAGCAAGCTAGGAAGTTGCTGTCTGCATTTAGATGGGGTGAACAATTTTTCATATTGAATAAAGAGCCACTAGATGCGTACAGTGCTGCTAAATCTTCCAAAGAGCTAGTCGAACTTCAGTTCGAATTCTTTGATATCGAGAGACCTGAGTGAGAGAGTTCTGTGATGCCAAGGAATATGGAGTGGTGACTTCGTAATTACATCATGGTAAAGCGGCCGATTCACCGCCTATCGTCTAATGGACCAATCCCCGAACTCGATGAACTCGCTGAAGAATCAATCATTACGATTCGTACAGAAGATGAAACCGTGGTCCGTTTACTTGCATCTCCATTTGACCTAGGAGACTTAGCGCAAGGGCACATTACATGTGAAGGCCGGGGGGAAGTCGAGAAAATCATTGTTGACGGGACTGATGTGAAAATTACAGGTAACGTCCAGCCGAGGCCTAGTGAAGACCTACTTACTGCAGCATGTGGTGCTTGTACTACTGGTGATATTGAAGTCCCAAGGAATATAGTATCCAACACGGTAAAACTGAATTCAAACATCTCAAAGATGATGAATGACATGAAAGAAAATCAACCTTGGTTCAAAGTCACAGGTGGCATGCATGCTGCAGCATTATTCGATGAGAATGGTGACTTGCTAATATTGCGAGAAGATGTTGGCAGGCATAATGCGGTTGACAAAGTGATTGGAGGAGCTATTCGTAATGGAATTTCTAGCCGCATAATGGGCCTTTCAGGGCGAATAGGTTGGGAATTGGTTGCGAAAGCAGTGAGGGCAGATGTGGAATTAGTTATTGCTGTAGGAGCTATAAGTTCCGCAGCGGAGCATTTAGCCCGGAGTGCCGGATTGACTTTGGTCGGGTTCGCTGCTAGTGAAACTCCGTCTGTTGTAGGCCCTTTGAGCCGCATCATTGACAAGCCTTGAGCGAACCGCTAACATAATGTCGAGCAGAGAAGATGCGAGAGCAGTTACTCCGCCCGACAACACTCCATTGAAAATAAAGAAGCCCAAATCAATTGCAGCAGGCATCCCAGCAGCTAATTCCTCTCTGATACATGGGATTAAGAAAATGGGTGTTACCAAGACTATCAAGACCTTGATTACTGTAAACCAGCCAGACGGTTTCGATTGCCCAGGATGTGCTTGGCCAGACCCTGAACACGCTTCTGCATTCGAGTTCTGTGAAAATGGCGCTAAGGCAGTAGCCGATGAAGCAACAAGGTCCAGAGTGACACCTGATTTCTTCGCAAAAAATAGTGTTCAGGATTTATCTGAAAAGAGTGACTTTTGGTTAAACAAACAGGGCAGGATAACTCATCCAATGATCCTCAAACCTGGGCAGAATCACTACGAAGAGATTTCATGGAAGGATGCTTTCGAAATGGTTGCTGAAAATATTTCCACAAGTGACAACCCAGACCGTTCTGTATTCTATACATCGGGACGCACATCTAATGAAGCCGCTTTTTTGTATCAATTATTTGCTAGAACATTAGGTACAAACAATATGCCAGATTGCTCAAACATGTGCCATGAATCTAGTGGTAAAGGTCTTGGGGAGACTATCGGTATAGGGAAGGGAACTGTGAGTTTAGAAGATTTTAACCATTCAGAATTTATTTTGGTTGTAGGCCAAAACCCGGGGACCAATCACCCCCGTATGCTCACCGCCTTAAGAGACGCTAAACGTAATGGTGCGAAAATAATCCATGTTAATCCATTACCCGAAACTGGTTTAGTGAGATTCAAACATCCTCAAGATTACATGAAATTGTCATTTGGTAGCGAAGCATTAGCAGATATGCATTTGCAGGTGAAGATTGGTGGCGATGCTGCCTTGATGCACGGGCTAATGAAAGTCCAACTCGAATTAGATGCATTAGACCATGAGTTTATCGAAACATCAACTATTGGATTTGACAAACTAATTGAAAATATACGCAGTACTAGTTGGAAATGCATCGAAGACGATTCTGGATTAACTAGATTCCAAATTGAGAAGGCAGGTAGGATGATGTCGAAGTCCAAGGCATCAATTGCATGCTGGGCTATGGGATTAACTCAACACAAAAACGGAGTTGCGGTAATCCAAGAAGTAAGTAATCTAATGCTAATGGGCGGACACATCGGCAAAAAAGGTGCAGGTTTGTGCCCTGTTCGAGGCCATTCAAATGTCCAAGGCGATCGTACAGTTGGAATATGGGAAAGGCCTAGTGAACAGTTCCTTGCGAGATTAGACGCTGCCTGCGGAATAACTAGCCCTAGGGAACACGGGGTAGATGTTGTAGAAGCAATAACTAAGATGCAAGAAGGTGAAGTCGACTTGTTTTTCTGCATGGGTGGTAACTTCATATCAGCAACACCAGATACACTAGCAACTGCTATTGGATTAAGAAATGTTAAATTGACAGTTCAGGTTTCAACTAAGTTGAATCGCTCGCACCTTGTTACAGGCGATACTGCCTTGATATTACCGTGCCTTGGTCGAACAGAGCTAGACGTTCAAAAATCTGGCAAACAATTCGTAACTGTAGAAAACTCAATGGGTATTGTTCATACTTCAAAAGGTGGCTTAAACCCTGCAAGCAAACATCTTCGCAGTGAACCATGGATTGTTGCTTCTATGGCCACAGCTGTATTGAATGATGATCGAGACTGGATGGAATTTGCTCTTGATTATGATAATATTCGTTCACTTATGAGTGAAGCATTAGCTGGTTTTGATGATTACAATGAACGCGTCAGGAGTCCTAATGGATTCGCCCTGCCCAATCCACCAAGGGACTCACGTTCGTTTAATACTCCAGATGGTAAGGCCCATTTTGTCAGCCATGAATTACCCGATGTTACAATTCCAAAGGACCGTTTTATCATGATGACCATTCGATCTCACGACCAATACAATACCACCATTTATGATTTGCACGACAGGTATCGTGGTATTCATGGGAATAGGCGTGTTGTATTGATGAATGCTCAAGACATGTCAGATAGGGGATGGAAGACACGGCACATAGTAGACATAATATCTCATTTCGAAGGTAAAGAAAGGCGTAGTGATGGTTGGCAATTAGTAGCTTATGACATCCCTAAAGGGAACATTGCAACATACTTCCCTGAGGCGAATGTTTTGGTCCCATTGGAATCTACCGCTGTCAAATCTAATACTCCGACTTCAAAATGGATTGAATGTAGCCTTCACGATCCAGGCACTGCACTTTCCGAGGAATAATCGCATGAAAGAAATCGGTTATTTGGAACTCTTGAAAAAGAATTCAAAGTTCAGGACATTCTGGGCTGCAGGCGTAATATCGATGATGGGTGAATGGTTCAACACAATCGCTTTATTCACATTGATTTTGAAATATTCTGGCTCTGAAGCAATGCTTGGACTGCTATTTACAATCAGAATGCTAGGTTTTGCTGTGTTGCAACCAATTACTGGATTGTTAGCAGATAGATGGTCAAGAAAATGGATAATGGTTGTTACTAACCTCGCCCAAGTTGGCCTTGCTTTGTGTTTCCTAATGGTAAATGGCCCTGAAGATATTTGGTGGCTTATGGGTCTGTCTGGTGTTATGATGGTACTACACGGGGGATACATGACTGCTGAACGTTCAGCATTACCTAACATAGTCGAAGAACATGAGTTGGCTACTGCAAATGCCCTAGACGCAGCAACATGGTCTACCGCACTAGCAACAGGGGCTTTCCTTGGCGGATTAGTTGTAGCGCAGTACGGCACTGATGTCGCTTTCATTGTAGATTCAATTACATTCCTAGTAGGGGCTCTAATTTTGCTTCCGCTCACAGTTCCACAAAATGTCAGCAGCGATATGAAAGGTCCAATATTCAAAACTGCTTTTTCCAATATCAAGGCCGGTTTTGTTCGATTAATTAGTGAGCCTAGATTGAAGAGAATTGTATTTGCTAAGACTACATGGAACCTTGCAGGCGGTGGATTAGCAGCGGTGTTCTTAGTTGTTGCAGGCTCTAGAATGTCACCAGGTGAAATGGCTGCAGGTATCGGCCTATTTTTCATGGCGAGAGGCATAGGGACTGGAATTGGCCCGATTATTGCTAGAAAATACTTGGTAGATAAAAATAAGTGGCCAGCTTTAGTTGGAATACTGGTTTCTGTATCTGGGTTTTTCTATCTCCTGATTGGCCTTACATTGTTCGAAAACCTGTACTTGACAATGTTTTTGATCATACTTGCGCATGCAGCAAGTGGTGCTAATTGGGTCCTATCGACAATCCTTACTCAACAGTGGGTTGAGGATGAAATGCGTGGTAGAGTATTCAGTATTGACATGCTGTTGATGGCAATATCGTTCAGCACAAGCACATATGTTGCAGGATGGCTTCGAGATAATACCGATATGGCACTGGATACAGGAATGATTTGGTTTGCGTGTGCTATGATTGCTTTTGGCATCATATTCACATTATGGCGACCGGATAATAATCCAAAGAATATAATCGTTTAACGTAAATTATGCTGAATAGTTACAACAATCCATAAGGCCGAGTTTACACACCGATTAACATGGCCACCGATATAGACGCTATGCGCGCACATATCGGGCAGGGGATTCCTACCGTATTACCAACACATCCAGGAATTTGTGATGAAGTAGACCATGCTCCCGCTAGGCGACAAATACTGTCTGATAAAGAAAAGAAATTGGCTTTGCGTAATGCACTACGCTATTTCCCAGAGAAACTCCATGAGGAACTGGCAAAAGAATTCGTTGATGAATTAGAAACATATGGCAGAATATGGATGATGAGATATCGACCAACAGAATATCCAATCTACGCTTACCCATTGGATGCATATCCTGCAACTTCACAGCAAGCAGCATCGATAATGCTAATGATCCATAATAATCTCGACAAGAAAGTTGCACAATTCCCTCATGAACTGATAACTTATGGTGGAACAGGTGCTGTTTTCCAAAATTGGGCACAGTATCGGTTGGTTATGAAATACTTGTGCGAGATGAATGATGAACAGACTCTAGTCATGTATTCAGGGCACCCAATGGGACTGTTTCCATCATCGAAAGATGCTCCGAGAGTTGTAGTGACAAATGGAATGGTAATACCAAATTATTCTACTCAAGATGATTATGATAGGATGAACGCCCTTGGAGTTAGCCAATATGGACAGATGACTGCAGGTTCATACATGTACATAGGTCCGCAGGGAATTGTTCATGGCACAACTATTACTGTCCTCAATGCCGCTAGGATGCACGCTGGTGCTAAAGACTCACTTGCTGGCGTAACATTCGTCACATCAGGCCTCGGTGGCATGAGTGGAGCACAGGCTAAAGCAGCCGTAATTGCTGGTGCATCTTGCATAGTAAGCGAAGTTAATCCACACGCAGCGCACAAAAGACACGAACAGGGTTGGCTTTCAGAAATCGCAGATTCTGTTGATGATGCAATCGATAAAATGGTCCATGCCAAAAATTATGGAATCGCTAAGTCGATTGGCCATATTGGAAATATTGTGCATCTGTTGGAGAGAATGGTTGAAAGAAACATTGAGGTTGACTTATTATCTGACCAGACTAGTTTGCACAATCCATGGCAAGGAGGATATTACCCTGCCACCTTGTCATTTAATGAAGGAAAGAAGATGATGTCAGAAAACCCATCACAATTCAAAATAGAGGTTCAAGAGACATTGAGAAGACACGCATCTGCTGTAAATAATTTAGTGGACAATGGTACTTACTTTTGGGATTATGGCAATGCATTCCTACTCGAAGCGTCTAGAGCAGGCGCTGATGTAATGAATGCAGATGGGGATGGATTCAGGTATCCTAGTTATGTTGAAGACATAATGGGCCCAATGTGTTTCGATTACGGGTTTGGGCCATTCAGATGGGTTTGCACATCAGGCGACCCTGAAGACCTACGAGAGACGGATCGTATCGCAGCAGATGTTCTGCGAAAAATGTCTGAAAATTCACCAGTGGAAATCAAGCAACAAATGTTGGACAACATTAAGTGGATTGAACAGGCAGAACAGTACGAAATGGTTGTAGGTAGCCAGGCACGAATATTGTATGCTGATGCCGACGGCCGTAAAGAGATCGCAAGGTCATTCAATGAAGCTATCAAAAATGGTTCAGTAAGTGGACCTATAGTTCTTGGAAGGGACCATCATGACGTATCTGGGACTGATTCTCCTTACAGAGAAACTGCCAATATTAGAGACGGTTCAATGTTTACGGCAGATATGGCCGTTCAAAACTTCGTGGGCGATTCCTTTAGAGGAGCAACGTGGATTAGTTTACACAACGGAGGCGGTGTTGGCTGGGGCGAAGTAATCAACGGCGGATTCGGTCTACTAATTGATGGTAGCCGAGATAGTGAAAGAAAATTACTTTCCATGCTTGACTGGGATGTCAATAATGGAATTTCTAGACGTGCTTGGGCGCGCAATGATGGCGCGGTTTATGCGATTAAAAGGGCGATGGAGTCAAATCCATTGCTAAAGGTGACATTACCTAATATTGCAGAGGACAAACTCATTGACTCCTTCTATCGTGGTGATGAATAATGGGGAGCATCAAGTTAGACGGTAATACCCTCAGCACAACCGAAATCGCATTGATTTCCATGGGTGAGAAGGTCGAGGTGGCATCAGACTCCTGGCTTAAAATAAATGCTGCAAGGGATGTAGTAGAAGGAATACTAGCAAGGGGTGAGACTGTTTATGGCATTAATACAGGATTTGGTGCGTTGGTTAGCGAATCCATTTCACCGGAGGACTTAGCGGCATTACAGGTTAATCTAATCCGTTCACATGCTTGTGCAATTGGCGAACCAATGTCTATTCCTGACACTAGGGCAATGATGTGCGTCCGTGCAAATTCATTAATCAAGGGATGCTCAGGAATTCAGGCATCAGTAATAGAGCAATTAATCACTTATCTAAATCAAAATATCATTCCAGTTGTTCCAAGAATTGGTTCCCTAGGAGCATCAGGAGATCTTGCGCCATTGTCACACATGGCATTAGCGCTCATTGGTGAGGGTGAAGTTTGGGGCGATGATGGACCCATTGGCACACCGACTCTGCTCAGAGAAAAGGGATTGATTGCAGTCGATTTAGGAGCTAAAGACGGACTTTCACTGATTAATGGGACAAGTCAAATGTGTTCTTTCTTAATTAATGTCGAAACAAGACTTTCCAGTTTATTACCACTAGCAGATTTGATTGCTTGCGTATCAATGGAGGCCCGCAAGTGTTCGATTAAGCCAATGGATTCCAGAGTCCACGCGGCAAGACCACACCATGGTCAATCTTTGGTGGCTGAACGAATTACTCAGATTATGAAAGATTCCGAAATCCTTGCATCGCACAAGAATTGTGACAGAGTTCAGGACGCCTATTCATTCCGATGTATACCGCAGGTTCATGGTGCTGTACTCGAAAGATTCCGTACTCTTTCGTCTACTCTTGAAATCGAGATAAACAGCGCAACAGATAACCCGTTGATATTCCCAAACCCTGCGAACCCAGGTGTAGACGAAGTTATCAGCCAAGGAAACTTCCATGGGGAGATTTTAGCAATAGCTGCTGATGGAATGTCGCATGCGATATTTGAGTTAGCACACATAAGTGAAAGAAGAATCGACCAGATAGTTGACCCCGCCAGAAGTGACTTACCTGCATTTTTAGCAACCAACTCAGGATTAGAATCCGGTATGATGATCGTTCATTATGTCGCCGCTGCTGCATTGGCTGAAATGCATGGTAGAGTAATGCCACGCTCCGCCTTTTCAACACCAACCTCAGGAGGTCAAGAGGACCATGTTTCAATGGGCGCAACCGCCTGTTGGAATCTGGTAGAATCTAGTGTTCATCTATCGCAGGTTCTCGCTTGTGAGTTGATCATAGCATGTGAAGCACTTGAGTACAGGGATGCTGAACCTGCTGAACATGTCAAGGCCCTATATCGTCTTGTTAGAGGGTTTTGCGAACCATTGGATGGAGACAGGTCGACATCTAAAGAGATTGAGATGGTAGCTAGAGAATTGTCCAATGGTGGATGGTTGGCTAGAATAGAAGCAGAGTGCGGCAGACTTCCTAGATGAGTTCATTTATTCTTAACTCAACTTCATCTAATCCGGTCAATTGCCTTACTCTAAACCTCATTTTGGTTACTTCAGATTTGAATCCTCGTTCAGCCAAGATATCTAGGCGATTGTCTAATTCAATTGCCTTGCGAACTTTTATTTCAACGGCCTCATAAATACTGTAGCCCAAATCATCTGAAACCTGGAAGAGTGCCGGTTCTGCTTCAGACACGTCTATTCCCATTCTCCTCCATTGTAGGATTCTACGTCTCGCAATATCTTTGGTATACCCTTGACGCGGTATGCGCACAAGGAATGACAAAGAAGAACCATCACCAAGAGGCTTTTCTTGTAAATCATCAATTTCATCGACTATTTCCTCGCTTTCCTCAATTACATCGAACTCGATTTTCTTAGGTACTTCCCATTCATTAGACTCTCTATGCCACTGTGAATGCTGTATGGAATCCATAATACCGTCTGAAACTACCAATAAAAGGGACCATGGTTTTCGATGAAGAGAGTCTTTCAGTTTTATGACCATGTTCAAAACCTTATCAAATCCATGGAGTGAAATTAACCATTCTATGCCTTCGATAATAGCAACACCTGTGTGATTTTCAATACGTGATGAGACCAAATCGTGAATTTGGTCCAGTGATGGCTGGATTGAACCTGCAACATCTTGTGATGTAACCCAATAAGACTCAACTTTATCCAGATCAATGTGTTCTAAAAGACGGCGTTGTGGGAGTCTGGATAATAGCAAAACATGCCCGTCACCCCTCATTGACAACGAATCAACATAAGCTAGAATTTCATCATGTGAAATCAAAGTATGAGTATAAGATTTACCAAATTCAAAATCCATTATTGGAACCCCATTTAGCCTACGCCTATGTAGACCGTAACGCTTCAAGTCCATGAACCATTATATCGTGCTATGCCCTCGGAATGACGGTGACAGCAATGTCTAATGAAGAAAAACCAGATATCCCGATGGCCGAGTGTGGCGCTTGCCGCGCAATCATACCACTTGATAGTGAATCCTGTTCCGAATGTGGAGCACGATTTGACAGTGTATCCGAGGAAACTCTCGGTGAATGTGGCTCTTGTGGGAAATTGCAGCCAACAGACTCGAAATCGTGCATCCAATGTGGTGTCTCTTTCGTAGAAGAAGAGTCCGAGGTCGAATCGATAGAGGATTCTGAAAGTGGCGATGAAATACCTGCTTCACAGGCTTTAGAAGAATTAGATTCAGTAATTGATGATATTAATTCTCTAAGAGAAGAAGATGAAAAACCTGATGAGATTTTGGAAGTTGAAGAAGAGACTCAAGAAGAACCTGAAGATGATGAAGAGGACCACTCAGAACCAGACGACAATTCAGAGGGGCCATCCGAAGAATTGGACGCTGAATCTGAAGAAGCAGTAGAGGCTGATTCTGATGAAGAGCAATCTGAATCAGAAGAGGATACTGAAGGAGTAGAAGAAGCGGGCTCTGATGAAGAAGATTCTGAAGATAAAACAGAAGAAGAAGTCTCAGAGGAAGAGGACCAGAAGAATTTGGATTACTGGCGTACTACAGTAGTTATGGCATTTGAAAATCTCGCTTTAGCAATTGCAGAATCCGGCATGACTGCAAGTGAAGCATTCGTAGCAGTTGACGGCAACGATGACAAATTGATTGATGCTCCAGAACTTCAGAAGGGCATTGAGGAGATTAGCGGAGAATGGCTAACTCCAAACCAAGTCAAAGCGATATTGGAATACTTAGACACCAATGAAAATAATAGGGTAGACCCTAGTGAATTAGTTCAAGCCCTAGATGATTTAAAAATCGGTATCAAGCCAGGTAAATTTCCTAAGTCAAAGAAAAAGAAGGAGTTCCCATCTAAAGTTCAAAAGTTCCTAATGGGGAAAAGCGCAAATGATATCTTTTACCCTATAGCATACTTCTTGATGGTTACTTTCATTGGAATATGGGTTGTCAACGGAGTTGGATTGATAGTTGATGGTTCAGGTGGACCTGTGCTTTACGAAGGTGATGGCGCAGTTTGGGACCATTGTGGAACCGAAGTAGGAGACGAACTGGGAGATGATTGTTCAGGATATGCAGTTGAAGGGGAGATTTACCCTTGTCATGATACACTTGATGCGAATAAATGTCAAAACTCTTACACTCCATTTAGTGGAGAAAAGGATTCAGATAGTATGCCTGCAGGTTTCTACACAGATGGTATCATCATGATGGTTCTTGGAGTTATAGGACTCGGAATAACGGCATTCCTACATTTATTCTATGCACCTTCACTAAGGGACAGAGTCAAAGGAAATGACACTGATGAAAACCAAGAATCTGATCACAATAAGTCTGACGAGGACGATGAAGAAGAATCAGATGACGATA
>TARA_B110000444_G_scaffold261493_1_pt1 | contig 19943 bp, 17 predicted proteins | sample TARA_B110000444 | Tara Oceans TARA_B110000444 (sample SAMEA4398370) | marine metagenome | biome: Polar Biome; feature: [SRF] surface water layer (ENVO:00010504); material: water (ENVO:00002006), including particulate matter (ENVO:01000060) such as... | depth 5 m | reverse complement strand
TTTATAAGTCAATGCCTTATATTGGGAGTAAGTACTAAAAGCGGGGTATCATTATTGCATACCAATTTTAATTCTCAAAACGGAATCATAGTTACTTAGATACTTAACTATTTAAAATATTCTCAACTATAAAATCTCCAACTTCTGAAGTTTTGTATGATTTTTCACCATTTGATAGATCTTCAGTTACGATTCCTTTATCTAATGATTTGTTTACAATACTACGAATTAAACTTCCCTCTTCAATCAAATTGAAACTCATTTCAAACATCATTGCTGCTGATAGAATAGTTGCTAGTGGGTTTGCAATATTTTTTCCAGTTGCCTGAGGGTAGGAGCCGTGAATTGGCTCGTACAAAGCATTTCCGTTACCAATAGATGCTGAAGGCATTAGCCCCATAGATCCTGAGATTACAGATGCTTCATCAGTTAATACATCACCAAATAGATTTTCTGTAATTAAAACATCATATGTATTGGGCCATTGAACTAACCTCATAGCTACTGCATCGACTAGTTCATGTGAAACTTTTACCTCAGGATATTCTTTTTCTAGGCTTTGAACAGTTTCTCTCCACAATCTTGAACTTTCCATCACATTTGCTTTGTCTACACTGCATAAACGTTTTGACCTTTTCATAGCCAATTCAAAACCTTTTCTTGCTAGACGAATAATCTCCTCTCTACTGTATGTACAGGTATCAAAGGCAATATTCCCATTATCTTTTCGTCCCTTTTCTCCAAAATAGATACCTCCAGTTAATTCACGTAAAAAAACTAAATCAGTACCTTCTATTCGTTCTTTTTTTAATGGAGATTTATCAATTAATGATGGAAAGGTAAATGTGGGTCTCACATTTGCATATAAACCTAATTTCTTTCTCATCCTTAAAAGACCTTCTTCAGGTCTAATTTTGGCAGAGGGATCATTGTCAAACTTTGGAAGTCCAATAGCTCCAAAAAGAACTGCATCTGATGATAAACATATATTATGAGTATTTTCAGGATAAGGATCTCCAATAGATTCTATGGCAGCAGCCCCTGTAAGTGCTGGATTCCATTTAATTTCATGTTGGAATTTTTGAGCTATGGCATTGGATACTTTTACAGCTTCATTTGTAACTTCTGGACCAACTCCATCTCCAGCTAAAAGAGCAATTTCTAATTTCATTTAATAATTATAAGGTATTTAACATTTTTTCTGTGGCAACTATTGCAGAAACTGTCTGGTCTGAATCAAGTCCACGAGTAATAAATTCTCGATTATTTTGTGTCCTCCATGTTATACTTGTTTCACACAGAGCATCAGAGTTACTTCCTGGTGGAATGTGAACAGCATAATCAATTAGTTTTGGTAAAATAATTTTTTTTCGCTTATAAATCTTTTGAATCGCCTTCATAAAAGCGTCAAATTGTCCATCACCTGACGAGTTTTCCTCTAAAATTTCTCCATCAATCTTTATAGATATTGATGTGGTTGGATTTAAACCTTTAGCATGAGTCAAAACGTAAGATTTAACAGAGACATTTTTATTTAAATTTTTTGTATTTAATACATCTGAAATAATATATGGAAGATCATCCGTTGTCACTTTCTGTTTTTTATCTCCCAGTTGAATAATTCGTTCTGTTACTTTTTTTATATCATTTTCATTTAATGTTAAACCAAGTTCTTGAAGGTTTTTAAGAACATTGGCTTTACCAGAAGTTTTTCCTAATGCATATGACCTTTTTCTTCCAAAACGCTCAGGTAGAAGATTATTGTGATATAAATTATTTTTACTATCGCCATCAGCATGAATTCCAGCAGTTTGGGTAAAAACATTGGCTCCAACAATAGGTTTGTTTGCTGGGATTCTGAAGCCAGTGAAAGTCGATACTATTTGGCTAACCTTGTATAAGGACTTTTCTTTAATATTTGTATTAACATTTGGAACAAAATCGTTTAGAACTGAAATTACACTTGCTAATGAAGCATTTCCGGCCCTTTCACCCATTCCATTAACAGTAAGATGTAATCCATGTACTCCTGATTTGACTGCCTCTAGAGTATTTGCAACTCCTAGATCATAATCATTATGGCCATGAAAGTCAAAATGTTGTTTTGGATATCGTTTAATTATTTTGGATAAGTATTGTTTAGTTTCAGTAGGAGTTAAAATACCAAGTGTGTCCGGTAGCAAAATTCTTTTTAAAGGTTGAGCAACTAAAAAATCTAAAAAATCTAAAACATAATCAAGAGATGTTTTCATACCATTACTCCAGTCTTCAAGATATACATTTGATATAATTCCATTTTTTTTTGCTTCAACTAAATTATTTTCAATATTTTGAAAATGCTGATCGGGTGATAGTTTTAGTTGATGTTTTAGATGGTTTAATGAACCTTTAGTTAATAGATTTTGAACTTTTGCACCAGAATTAATTAACCATTCAAGCGATAGGCCCTTGTCAACAAAAGTAAGAATTTCTACTTTATCCTGAAATCCATTTTCTTTGGACCATTCATTAATTTGCTTCACGGCATCTAACTCTCCTTTTGAGACACGTGCTGAAGCAACTTCAATTCTATCAACCTTTAACTCCTTTAGGAGTAATTTTGATAATGAAAGTTTTTCTGATGGAGAAAAGGAAACACCTGATGTTTGCTCACCATCACGAAGGGTAGTGTCTAATATTTCAATATTTCGAGTCGTATTCAAAGTAAAAATTGAATTTTAAAGTGGAGTATTTTTAGCAAAATTGCTAATTTTTTCTTTGATGTTAATCAGATAATCTATATCGTCATATCCGTTTAACATATTATCTTTTTTATAAGAGTTTATTTCAAAAAATTCAGATTCACCAGATTTAACAATTGTTATATTTTGCTTGTCTAGATTAACTTTAAATTCTGTTTTTGGATTGATTTCAATTTCTTTGAAAATAGTAGCTAATAAATCAGATGAAACCTGAACAGGAAGTACGCCTATATTTAAACAGTTATTTCTAAAAATATCAGCAAAAAAACTTGAAACTACACATCGAAAGCCATAATCGTATATTGCCCAAGCCGCGTGTTCTCTAGATGATCCAGACCCAAAGTTTTTTCCACCTACCAATATTTTACCACTATAAGTATTATTATTTAAAACAAAATCATCTTTGGGTGATTGATCTTGATTGTATCTCCAGTCTCTAAAAAGATTATCACCAAAACCAACTCTTTCCGTAGCTTTTAAAAATCTAGCAGGGATTATTTGGTCTGTATCTACATTTTCGATTTGGAGAGGGACTGCTGAACTAGTAAGTATATTAAATTTTTCGTATCCCATAATTAAAATAAAGTTCTTGGGTCTGTTACTTTTCCTGTAATTGCAGCAGCAGCAGCTACTAATGGGCTAGCTAAAAGTGTTCTTGAGCCTGGCCCTTGACGTCCTTCAAAGTTTCTGTTTGATGTGCTCACAGCATATTTACCAACGGGAACTTTATCATCATTCATAGCTAGGCAAGCGGAACATCCTGGCTCACGAAGCTCAAATCCAGAATTATTAAGAATATCTAATATACCCTCCTCTTTTATAGAGGCCAAAACTTTATGAGAACCTGGAACTAGCCAAGCAGTAACATTACTTGCTTTTTTCTTTCCTTTAATTATTTGAGCAAATGCTCTAAAGTCTTCAATTCTTCCATTAGTGCAGCTTCCAAGAAAAACAAAATCTACCGGTTTACCGATCATGTTATCTCCTTCTTTGTAACCCATATAGTCTAATGACTTTCTATAAGTAGTTTGACCCCCTTTAATTGAGTTAGCCATGGGAATACCTTTTGTTATTGACATACCCATGCCTGGGTTTGTACCGTATGTAATCATTGGTTCAATTTCACCTGCGTCGAAATAATATTCTTTATCAAAAACAGAGTCTTCATCAGAGTAAAGAGTTTGCCAATAATCCATTGCATTTTCCCATGATTTATTTTTTGGAGTAAATTCACGATTTTTTATGTAATGAAATGTTTTTTCATCAGGAGCAATCATTCCCCCTCTTGCTCCCATTTCAATACTTAAATTACAAACAGTCATTCTTCCCTCCATAGACATCTTTGTAAAAACGCTTCCAGAATATTCTACAAAAAAACCAGTTGCTCCTGATGTTGTTAGTTTTGCAATAATAAAAAGAGCTATATCTTTAGGGGTTACAGCCTTACCTAAATCCCCTTTTATATTAATTCTCATTTTTTTTGGTTTCAGTTGCATAATACATTGGGTCGAAAGAACCATTTCAACCTCAGATGTGCCAATACCGAAGGCAACTGCTCCAAAAGCTCCGTGTGTTGATGTGTGAGAATCCCCACAGACTATTGTTGCTCCTGGAACTGTTATCCCGTATTCAGGACCAATAACGTGAACAATGCCATTTTTTTCATGTCCCAACCCCCAGAATGGAATACCATGTTTCGAACAGTTTTTTTCTAAGGCCTCTAGTTGATTGGCTGATAATGGATCTTTAATTGGTAAATGTTGATTAATAGTAGGTGTGTTGTGGTCTGCTGTTGCAAATGTTTTACCAGGGTATAAAACTGGTAATCCTCTTTTTTCAAGCCCTAAAAATGCAACAGGGCTTGTGACTTCATGAGTCATGTGTCTGTCAATAAATAGCACATCAGGTCCGTCATCAACATGTTTGACAACATGAGAATCCCAAACTTTATCAAAGAGTGTTTTTGGCATTAATTACAATTTAGATTTTTCAACAATTTCTGGTATATCTTTATCACTGACTTCTTTATTTATGTCAGCAAAAGTAAGAAACGTTTCATAAACCTTATCAAGTTGTTGTTTGTCAAGTTCAATTCCTATTATTTTAGCTCTATATGCTAATGCAGCCCTTCCGGATCTTGCTGTTAATGATATTGTTGATTCATTCACCCCAACATCTTTAGGGTCAATTATTTCGTAAGTTTCTCTATGCTTAATTACACCATCTTGGTGAATCCCAGAGCTGTGAGCAAAGGCATTAGCCCCAACAATTGCTTTATTTGGCTGAACTGGCATTGCCATATTTTCGGATACTAACTGACTAATCCCAAATAACAACTTACTATTTATTGAGGTGTCAATATTTAACTTTGGGTGTTGTCGCATAATCATAACTACCTCCTCTAAAGAAGTGTTACCAGCTCTTTCACCAATCCCATTAATAGTGCATTCAATTTGTCTTGCTCCATTTAATGCACCGGATATTGAATTGGCAGTCGCTAAACCAAGGTCATTGTGGCAATGACAAGAAATTGTAGCTTTATCAATTCCCTTTACATTTTCTTTTAAATATTTAATTTTATCTCCATATTCGTCAGGGAGACAATAGCCTGTGGTGTCTGGAATATTTAATACCGTTGCTCCAGCTCTTATTACTGCTTCACAAATTTTAGCTAAAAACTCGTTATCTGTTCTACCTGCATCTTCTGCGTAAAATTCTATGTCTTCTACCTTCGATTTTGCATATGATACCGCTTCTGTAGCTCTTAGTATAATTTTTTCTTTGTTAGATTTGAATTTATACTTAATATGCATTGGTGAAGTTCCAATTCCAGTATGAATTCTGGGTAATTTTGCGAATCTTAATGCGTCTGCTGCAACATCAATATCTTTTTTAACAGCCCTTGATAATCCACAGACAATAGTGTTTTTAATTAGCTTACTTATTTCCACTACAGATCTAAAATCTCCAGGACTTGAAATTGGAAAACCAGCCTCAATAATGTTTACTCCTAAAGCTTCAAGTTGTTCAGCAATTATTAGTTTGTTCTTAGTGTTAAGTTTACAGCCAGGCACCTGTTCCCCATCACGAAGTGTTGTATCAAAAATATGTACAATATCATTGGCCATTTTATAAATTATTATAACTACATACGAAAATAAATTTTGTAAGTTTATATTATAATAATTCAATAAAATCATTACAATACTCGAGTATTTTATTTGGAATATAAATCACTAATATACAGCATTTTAAATTTTTTTTCATTACAATGACTAAAGACCAAAAAGAACATTTATTTATTTTAATCAAATCATTAACAAAATCTGAAAAAAGACAGTTCAAGCTCTTTGTTAATAGAATGGGTTCAAATTTTGATTCAAAGTTTTTAAATCTCTTTAATTTATTAGAAAAAAATGATAAATATGACGAAAAGTTAATTTTAAAAAAAGAAATTGTTACAAAACAGCAACTTTCAAATTTAAAGGCCCACTTATATAAACAGATATTAATTAGTTTAAGATTAAATCCAGCCAATAAAAATATTAGACTACAAATAAGAGAGCAATTAGATTTTGCTACTATTTTATATCAAAAAGGTCTTTACAAACAAAGTCTTAAGTTACTTGAAAAATCAAAAAATTTAGCTTTGGTAAATGAAGAAAAATATACTGCATATGAAATTGTTGAACTCGAAAAAGTAATTGAATCTCAATATATAACTAGAAGTCTTAGTAATAGAACTCACGAATTAGTTTCTCAAGCTGATGATCTTATAAATCAAAATGATATTGCAAGTAAACTTTCAAATCTTTCACTTCAATTATATGAAAAGCTCATTAAGACAGGTTATGCAAAAAGTGATGATGAATTTAGAGATATTACAAAGTTTTTTTACGAAAGACTTCCTAAAGTTGATAAAGATGCCTTAGCATTTAGGGAAAAGCTCTGGTATATTAAGGCCCACGTATGGTATAGTTTTTTAATTCAAGATTTTTTATCCAGTTATAAATACTCACTTAAATGGGTTGAAATGTTTGAGAAAAACACAAATATGATATGTATTCACCCTGTTTTTTATTTAAAGGGTAATAATTATTTATTAGAGTCTTTGACATTAATCAAATATCCCATAAAGTTTGTATCCACTCTTGATAAAATGATAAGTCAAACAAAAGATATTGATTTTCCTGATAATGAAAATCTACAAACGCTATGTTTTTTATATAAGTACAATAATTTATTCAATCATTTCAACTATCAAGGCCAATTTGATAAAGCTAAAAGTATTGTTCCTGAGGTTTTGATAAGTATTGACAAATACAAAACTAGAATTGACCCTCATCATATTATGATTTTTTATTATAAAATTGCATGTTCATATTTTGGCTTAAACGATTATGAAAATTGTATACTTTATTTAAATAGAATAATATCGAATAAGCATTTGAAAATGCGTGAAGATTTGTTGTGTTTCACTAGAGTATTAAATCTAGTTGCTCATTACGAGGCAGGTTTTGACTATCATTTGGATTCACATCTAAGAGACACTTACAAATTTCTTATCAAAATGAACGATCTTCATGAAGTTCAGAAAGCTATGATTCGTTTTGTCAAAAAACTTGGAGATATTTATCCTCAGGATTTAAAACAAGCCTTTAAAGATTTACATAAAGAGTTGAAAAAATATGAAAAAGATCCTTATGAAAGAAGATCGTTTCTTTATTTAGACATTTTGTCATGGTTGGAGAGTAATATTTACAATAGGCCAATAGGAGAAATTATTAGAGAAAAAGCAGATCAATTTAATCGAAAAGAAAAGAGTTCCAGGGCTCTCTTTTAGGGACAGGAGCTTTGATTCTCATAAACTTTTTATTCACTGGATGATCAAAATTAATTTCATATGCGTGAAGATCAATACTACCATCTTTATTACTTCTTTTACTTCCATATTTTAAATCTCCTTTGATCGTAAAACCTATTTCTGAAAGTTGAGTTCTAATTTGATGATGTCTTCCTGTTTCTAAATTAATTTCCATAAGTAAATAGTTTTTCAATTCCTTAATTAGATTATATTCAAGTTTTGCTAATTTACTTCCTGTTGTTTTTTTTTGGCGTATGTAAGACTTATTTTGTTTTGAGTTTTTAATTATCCAATTTTCTAACTTGCCAGACGTTTTTACTCCAGATTTTTCTGTAATGGCTAGATAAATTTTATTTATTTTTTTTTCTTTAAAAAGTAAGTTTAGTCTTGTTAGCGCTTTTGAAGTTTTTGCAAAAATAACCACCCCACTAGTTGGTCTATCAAGACGATGAATTAAACCCAAAAAGGCATCACCTGGTTTATTATATTTTTTTTTCAAAAACTCTTTTGTATTTTGAAGAAGAGTTTTATCACCAGTCTTGTCACCCTGAACAAGAATACCTGATCTCTTGTTAACTATAATCAAATGATTATCTTCAAATAAAACATCTTCTGAATTAAAACTCACTGTTTAATATTGCTCATTCTTGTTGGGGAAGTGTCCAGACTTAACGTCTATTGAGTAGGACTTTACAGCGTCAGAAATCTCTTTATCAAGATTTAGATATCTTCTAAGAAACCTGGGGTTAAACTCTTTTGTCATACCTAGCATATCATGTAAAACCAAAACTTGGCCATCAACATTATTTCCAGCCCCAATACCAATGACTGGAGTAGCAAGATTTTTTGCAACTTTCTCCGCAAGATCTGAAGGAATTTTTTCCAAAACAATACTAAAGCAACCGATTTCTTCAAGTAATTTAGCATCCTCCATTAATTCTTCTGCTTCTTTTTCTTCTTTTGCTCTAACAGTATAAGTGCCAAACTTATAAATTGATTGAGGAGTTAACCCCAAATGTCCCATTACTGGAATACCTGCTTGAAGTATTCTTTCAATTGAATCTTTTGCCATTTTTCCTCCCTCTAATTTTACTGCATGCGCTCCGGATTCTTTCATTATTTTTATAGCGGAACGAAGTGCCTCTTTAGAATCTGCTTGATATGTACCAAATGGAAGGTCTACAACAACTAAAGCTCTTTTGGAACCTCTTACTACTGAAGCTGCATGATAAATCATTTGATCTAAAGTGATTGGAAGAGTTGTTTCATGACCTGCCATAACATTTGATGCAGAATCACCAACTAAAATAATATCTATTCCAGCTCTATCAACAATTCCAGCTAAAGTAAAATCATAAGCTGTTAACATGGCAATTCTTTCACCATTAAGTTTCATTTCCAATAAACTATTGGTTGTTATCCGCGAATATTGTTTTTTTGATATTGACATCTTTATTGTTTATAAGTAAAATTAAGATCTTTTTTATAAAAAGATTGTTTTATCATCTTAAAACCTTTAATAATTGAGTTTTTTAAAATGACAAGATGTCACATAATTTTTATTGGCATAAAGCTTGAATATAATTTGTAAATATTAAAATCATTAGAAATGAGTAAAATAATAGGAATCGATTTAGGAACAACCAACTCATGTGTATCTGTAATGGAAGGAAATGAGCCAGTTGTAATTCCCAATGCAGAAGGAAAAAGAACAACACCTTCTGTAATTGCTTTTGTAGAAGGTGGTGAAATTAAAGTTGGTGATCCAGCTAAAAGACAGGCAGTTACAAATCCAACAAAAACTATTTCATCAATTAAGCGTTTCATGGGAAATAAATTCTCAGATTCTAAAAATGATTTAAGTACTACAGCTTACAAAGTTGTGAAAGGAGATAATGATACTCCTAGAGTAGACATTGATGGAAGACTATACACTCCGCAAGAGCTTTCCGCAATGACCTTGCAGAAAATGAAAAAAACAGCTGAGGATTATTTGGGTCAAAGTGTTTCTGAAGCTGTAATAACAGTTCCTGCTTATTTTAATGATGCTCAAAGGCAAGCAACAAAAGAAGCTGGTGAAATAGCAGGTCTTAAAGTCCAGAGAATAATTAACGAACCAACAGCAGCCGCTTTGGCCTATGGATTAGATAAGGGAGGTTCTGATAGAAAAATCGCAGTTTATGATTTGGGTGGTGGTACATTTGATATTTCAATCTTAGAACTTGGTGATGGAGTCTTTGAAGTATTGTCCACCAATGGAGATACGCATTTAGGTGGTGATGATTTTGACAAAGTAATTATTAACTTTTTAGCTGATGATTTTATGGCTGCTGAGAAAATAGATCTCCGAAAAGATCCTATGGCACTTCAACGTTTGAAAGAAGCAGCTGAAAAAGCAAAAATTGAATTATCATCATCAACTCAAACAGAAATTAATTTACCCTATGTAACAGCTACTGATAGTGGTCCAAAACACTTAGTAACAAGTTTGACCAGGGCTAAATTCCAACAATTATCGGATAAATTAGTAAAACGTTCAATGAGTCCAGTTAAAAAAGCACTTGATGATGCTGGATTATCTAAGTCTGATATAGATGAAGTTATCTTAGTTGGAGGATCTACTAGAATTCCTGTAATACAAGAGGAAGTAGAAGGGTTTTTTGGCAAAAAACCTTCAAAGGGTGTAAATCCAGATGAGGTAGTTGCAATTGGTGCCGCTATTCAAGGTGGTGTATTGTCTGGAGATGTAAAAGATGTACTTCTTTTAGATGTCACACCTCTTTCATTAGGTATAGAAACTATGGGAAGTGTAATGACTAAATTAATTGAATCAAACACTACAATTCCAAGTAAAAAATCTCAAGTTTTTTCAACTGCAGCTGATAATCAACCTTCAGTTGAAATTCATGTACTCCAGGGTGAAAGATCCATGGCTTCAGACAATAAGACCATAGGACGTTTTCACTTAGATGGAATTCCTCCGGCTCCCCGTGGAACTCCTCAAATTGAAGTAACATTTGATATTGATGCAAACGGAATAATTAAGGTTAGTGCTCAAGATAAGGCTTCTGGAAAAAGTCAGGATATTAGAATTGAAGCATCTTCAGGTCTAACAGAAGATGAAATTAAAAAAATGAAGCAAGAAGCTGAGGCTAATGCTGAGTCTGACAAAAAAGCAAAAGACAAGGTTGATAAGATGAATAGTGCGGATCAACTAATCTTTCAAACTGAAAAACAGCTTTCTGAATTTGGAGATAAAATTTCAGATGACAAGAAAAAGTTAGTTGAAACTGCTTTGTCCGATCTCAAAAAAGCTTATGAAACAAAAGATTTGAAATTAATTGAACCTGAGCTAGATAAACTAAATGAAGCTTGGAAAAATGCATCAGAAGAAATGTATAAGGCTCAAGCTGAGGCAGCTCAAAAAGACGGATCTGGTTCCAAAAAAGCTGATCCTAAGTCTAACTCAGATACTGGTGGTGACGATGTTCAAGATGTTGATTTCGAAGAGGTTAAGTAGCATTTAATTTACAGCCTTGCATTTGCAGGGTTGTGTTTTTTATTATGGATAAAGATAACTTGTTAAAAATTTTCAATTCCAACGCAAATACTCTAATGCAAACTTTAGATATTCAGTTTGTAGATTTTGGTGAAGATTTTGTTACTGCAAAGATGCCAGTTACTTCAAAGGTTTATCAACCAGATGGTATTCTCCACGGTGGAGCTACTGTTGCTCTAGCTGAGACTGTAGGGAGTTCAGCTGCCTTTATTTTAAATAAGGATTCTAAGCGAACTGTTCGGGGTATTGAAATTTCTGCTAATCATCTAAAATCTATTTCTAGTGGTTATGTTTATGCAACTGCAAGACCTGTCAATAAGGGTAAAACTATTCAATTGTGGGAAATTAGAGTAACAAACGAACAAAATGATTTAATATCAATATGTAAACTAACAACCTACTCTAGAAAAAAAATTTAATTTCTCCCCAATTTACATACTACATGCTGCTTTGTCTTTGTGTTTGTAAATCTTATTTCCGTAAAAAAAATAACTATCTTGCAAATCGTTTTAAAATATTTGTAAGATGTTTTTAAAGTTTCAAGAGGGCCGATTATTTAAATTTGGATATTATTTATTGGGTTCATTTATAATTATCATTTTTAACTTCATAGGTCAGATTCCACTTCTGATTGCATTTGTAACATCAATTGCATCTAATCCAGAAGGAATTGATGCCTCGTCAGATCCAATAGAATTACTCAATATAATTCCATCTAACCTTAGACTTTTCTTGATGCTTTTTCCTTTTGCTTTCACTTTTATTGGTGTTTGGCTCGTGGTTAGAAAAATTCACGAACAATCAATGAATAGCATAGTTACAAGTAGAAAGAAGTTAGATTTTAATAGAATATTTTATGCTTTTGGACTTTGGTCTTTTATAACCATATGTCTAATAACTTATAGCTATAATTCATCTCCAGAAAATTTTATTTGGAATTTCAAGCCTATTCCTTTTTTGTTCATGTTTATTATAGCGATTGTCCTAATACCCTTTCAAACTAGTCTTGAGGAATACATTTTTAGAGGATATTTAATGCAAGGATTTGGTAATTGGTTCAGAAATAGGTGGGCTCCACTAATACTTACTTCTGTAATATTTGGCTGCCTTCACCTTGCAAATCCTGAAATTGGAAAGCTAGGGTATGGTTTGCTTTTCTATTATATTGGAACAGGATTTTTTCTAGGTATAATGACATTAATGGATGAAGGAGTTGAGTTAGCATTAGGATGGCACGCAGCAAATAATTTAGTAGGAGCTCTTACTGTGACCGCTGATTGGACGGTTTTTCAAACTAATTCAGTACTAAAAGATATTTCAGAACCTAATTTGAATTCTGAGATGTTAATTAGTCTTTTAGTATTTTATCCTATGATTCTATTTATTTTTTCAAAAAAATATAAATGGAAAAATGTAATTCACCAATTAACATCAAAGTTTTAGTTAAATTATTTTTAAAATATTCTACAAATGAGTTTAAATAAAAATAAAATTTTCGGATACGCAGCTTTAATTTTAATGATTCTAGGAAGCACTCTTATCCTATTAGGAGTATTTATGTACAAAGAATATACAATTGGATTTACAGTAATGGGTTTGGGTTTTAATGCGATCGCATGGACGTTTAATGCTTTAAGAGGGAGAGTTTAGATATGTCAGATAATAAAAAAATAATTTTCTCCATGTCTGGAGTTTCTAAATCCTATCCTGGAGCTCAAAAAGACGTAATTAAAAATATTCATTTAAGTTTTTATTATGGTGCAAAAATTGGTGTTTTAGGATTAAATGGATCTGGAAAGTCTTCATTATTAAAGATAATTGCAGGGGTAGATAAAAATTTCAGAGGAGACGTTACTTTTAATCAAGATTATAGTATTGGTTATTTGGAACAAGAACCAATAGTTGATAAAAGTAAAACCGTTATTGATGTTATCAAAGAGGGTGTATCAGAAACAGTAAATATACTAGATGAGTTTAATGCTATTAATGATCAGTTTGCACTGCCAGAGGTTTATGAGAATCCGGATAAAATGCAAAAACTTTTAGATAAACAAGCGAACTTGCAAGATGAGATTGATTCAAGAAATGCATGGGAGCTAGACACCCAGCTAGAAATAGCAATGGATGCACTAAGAACCCCAGATGCTAGCGAAAAAATTTCTGTTCTTTCTGGAGGAGAGTTAAGAAGAGTTGCATTGTGTCGATTACTACTTAAAAAACCTGATATATTATTATTAGATGAACCTACTAACCATTTAGATGCTGAATCAGTCCACTGGTTGGAACATCATTTAGCTCAATATAAGGGTACTGTTATAGCAGTTACCCATGACAGATATTTTCTTGATAATGTAGCTGGATGGATTTTAGAATTAGATAGGGGGGAAGGCATTCCCTGGAAAGGAAATTATTCATCTTGGTTAGATCAAAAATCTAAACGTTTGTCAAATGAGCAAAAACAAGCAAGTAAAAGACAAAAAACTTTAGAACGAGAATTAGAATGGGTTAGAATGTCTCCAAAAGGACGACAGTCTAAACAAAAAGCAAGACTATCAAACTACGATAAATTACTTAGCCAAGATCAAAATGTAATTGATGACAAGTTAGAAATTTATATTCCATCTGGCCCAAGACTCGGAAATGAGGTGATTGAAGCATTGGGAGTTAGTAAATCTTTCGGTGAAAAGCTTCTTTATGATGATTTAAGCTTTAGACTTCCTCCCGCTGGAATTGTTGGTGTTATAGGACCTAATGGAGCTGGAAAAACAACCTTGTTTAAGATGATAATGGAAGAATTATCTCCTGACAAAGGATCGTTTAAAACTGGAAAAACAGTAAAAGTGGCTTATGTAGATCAGTCTCATAGTAATATTGATTCTAACAAATCAATATGGTCAAATTTTTGTGATGAACAAGATTTAATTCTTATGGGGGGTAAGCAGGTTAATTCAAGAGCATATTTGAGTCGTTTTAATTTTAGTGGAAATGAGCAAAATAAAAAAGTTTCTGCATTGTCAGGAGGAGAAAGAAATCGACTTCATTTAGCTATGACACTAAAAGAGGAAGGGAATGTGCTGTTATTAGATGAACCCACAAATGATTTAGACGTTAACACTCTTCGAGCTTTAGAAGAAGGCTTAAATAATTTTGCTGGATGTGCAGTTGTTATATCACATGACAGGTGGTTTTTAGATAGAATATGTACCCATATTCTAGCTTTTGAAGGAAATTCAGAAGTTTACTTTTTTGAAGGTTCTTATTCAGATTATGAGCAGAATAAAAAAGAAAGACTCGGTTCAGATTTACTTCCTAAAAGAATTCAGTACAAAAAATTAACTAGAAACTAGTTTTTAATAATCTCAATATTCATAAACCATTCTAATATTACCTCTTTTGTAAGGACTATTTCCAAACTCAGTTTTTTTAAAACCATATTTTTTATACAAATAAATAGAATTTTCAAGCTTGGTGCTGGAGTAAAGGTATATTTCTTTCCAGCTGTTTTTTTCTCCAAATGAAATTGTGAATTCAAGAATTTTATTTCCGTACCCTTTCCCTCTTTCTTCTTTCTTTACTGCCATTTTTGAAAGTTCAAATAAATTTTCTTTTCTTTTAATAAAAGCAAAAGTTCCAATAATTTTATTTTTCTTTTTACCAAAAAAAATGAATCCACCTTTATTTATAATTTGCTCCTCACAGTTCTCCAAAATATCAATATCATAAGGTTCAACCTCAAAATAAGATTTAAGCCACTCAATATTAAAATCAATAAAATACTTAATAAGTTCTTTCCTAAAAGGAATAATTTCAAAATCACCTATCATCCCCTGTCATTAATTCAGGGCGAACCCATTTATCAAATTCTTCACCAGTTAAATAACCTAAGCTCAACGATGCTTCTTTTAGTCCCAATCCTTCTTTGTGTGCTTTATTAGCAATTTCAGCTGCTTTGTAATAACCAATTCTAGTATTTAATGCAGTAACTAACATAAGAGAATTATTTAATAGCTCATCAATTCTTTTATGATTTGCTTGGATACCTTCCACACAGTTTACAGAAAAACTCGAACATGATTGCCCAAGAAGAGAAGCAGATTGAATTATATTCATAGCCATTAATGGTTTAAAAACATTTAATTCAAAGTGTCCTTGAGCACCTCCAATTGAAATAGCCACGTCATTTCCCATAACCTGAGCACAAACCATAGTTAAAGCTTCAGATTGAGTTGGATTAACTTTTCCAGGCATAATTGAGCTACCGGGCTCATTTGCAGGAATAAGAATTTCTCCAATACCTGATCTAGGTCCTGATGACAGCATTCTTACATCATTGGCAATTTTATTTAATGAAACTGCAAGCTGTTTTAGTGCACCATGAGTTTCGACTATCGCATCATGAGCTGCTAAAGATTCAAATTTATTTTCAGCAGAGATAAAAGGAAATCCAGTAAATTTTGAAATATATTCTGCAACTTTTTCAGAATAGCCCTTTGGAGTATTTATTCCTGTTCCAACTGCAGTCCCTCCGATTGCTAACTCTGATAAGTGAGGTAAGGTGTTTTCTATAGCCTTAATGCTATATTTGAGTTGTGAAGAGTACCCTGAAAATTCTTGTCCTAATGTAAGAGGAGTAGCGTCCATTAAATGTGTTCTTCCAATTTTAACTATTGATTGAAATTCAACTACTTTTTCTTGTAAAGCCTTTTTTAATTTTTTTACACCAGGGATAGTTACTTCAATAATTTTTTTGTAAGCTGCAATATGCATGGCGGTGGGAAATGTATCATTTGAAGACTGAGATTTATTAACATCGTCATTGGGATTTAGTACTTTTTCACCAATACCTAGTTTATTTCCACCAATAACGTGAGCTCGGTTAGATATAACCTCATTTATATTCATATTAGATTGGGTTCCTGAACCTGTTTGCCATATAACCAGTGGAAATTGTGAATCATGTTGTCCTAAAATAATTTCATCACAAACTTTTGAAATTAAATCTCTTTTTTCAATTGATAGTATTCCAAGTTCATGATTAGTATATGCAGCTGACTTTTTTAAATAAGCAAACCCATATATAATATCCAATGGCATCGAAGAAGGAGGTCCAATTTTAAAGTTATTTCTTGAACGCTCAGTTTGTGCACCCCAATATGCATCAATAGGGACCTTAACTTTTCCTAATGTGTCTTTTTCTATTCTGTAATCCATCGCTGTAGTTTATATACACAAAAGTACAAAAATCAAAAATTTACATTTAGTGTGAAAAAAAAGATAATTATTGTATTTTTGTAAAAAGATTTTAAATATGTTTGAATTTGACCAGTATCTTGGTTTTTTAGCATTCTTAACAATACTCACTATTGGTTTTTGGTTAATGATTTTTCTTATAACATTTGTAATTCCTTATTGGGTTTTTGGATCAGCTATGGAGACATTTAATGAGTGGAAAGAAAATAGAAAAAATAAATTAAAAGCTAAATAGATTTTTTAAAAATCAAATTCTTCCCCGCCTGATTGATTCATTTGTCTTCTTCGTTGATTTTTCTTTTGCTTAACTCTATATGTGAAAGTAAAAATAAAAGTTGGTTGTCTCCATTGGCGCTCACTGTAGCTATAAAAACTGGGTGTGTTAGTTTCAGATATTCTTTTTGATGAATTAAAAACATCACTGGCTCTAAATGAAATTGTTCCTTTGTCTTTTAAAATATCTTTATTTAAAGCACCACTCATAGAGAAGATGCCTTTGCTTTTACTCTGGGCAGTTTCTGTAGGGCCTCTATAAAACATTCTTGTTTGCCAATCAATATCAAAAGGGAGTTTTATGGTTGCATTAATTCTAGCTCGCCAACTCAAATTTTCAGCATCAAAACTAGTTCCATTATATGATCCAATAGTTTCAGAATTAAATAAATTAAAATTACCATTTAATCTTACTTTTCTAGATGGAGTATAAGTTAAATTGAGCTCTGTGCCAATTCGATTATTTTCTGATAAATTCACAGGACTAAGTTTTAAAACAGGAACTTCTAGTATTTCACTTGTTGGATTATTTGGATCTCCTGAGACTATCACTGTTAGTCCTGTGTCTTGGGTTATAAAAGTAAAAACACTAGTTGCTTTTTGTAAATAGATGGAGCTATTAAAAGTAAACGTACTCCATCTTTTTAGATAACCTAAATCAAAAGTATTCGAATAACTTGGATTTATATTTGGATTTCCTTGAAAAATATTAGTCACACTACTTCTTGAAGGAAATGGATTAATTAAATAAGATCTAGGCCTTCTAATTCTTCTGCTATAGCCCAAAGTAAAATTTTCCATTTCATTCAGTTCATAAGATAAATTAACTGTAGGAAAGGCGTCTGTATATTTTTTTTGTGAATAATCTGATGTAGTTATTTGGTCAACTTGAATATTTGAGTTTTCAACTCGAAGACCGAATAAATACGAAAATTTATCTAGCTTTTGTCCATACTGACTATAGAATGCATTGACATACTCTTTATATATTAATATATTTGATAAGTTAGTATCTATATTATAACTATCAGGTGATATTGCGTCTTGAGCTTGATTTAGATATCCAATTTCATAATCAGTAGTTTGGCTATTAAACCTACCTCTGTAACCAAGTTCAAACTGAGTATTTTCATCAATTGGCCAAACATAGTCTGTTTGGATTAAAAATCTTTTTTGATCCTCAAGAGTAGAAACTTTTTCAAATAAAGAGGGTAGTAGGTTAGGTAATTTCGTACTAGATTTTATATTGCCAATTTCATCTTCAGAGCTTTCTTCATATTGAATTCTTGCAGTTATTTTTTGACCTTTTTCATCAATTTTATTGTTATAATCAAGAGAATACTGAAATGAATCATCTTTTTCGTCTTCATTTTCAGTTCTTTGAATATAACCAGTTATATCTCCTGATATATTAAGTTCTCTTATGTCATTTGTAGTGTTATTAAAATTATCACTTGTTCTATAAAAACCACTGAGAATTAGTGAACTATTATCATTAATATAGTATTCAACTCCAAGATTGTTAAATATATTTTTTCTATCACGTTTACTATTTCTTTTTTCATTTAAATAAGTGCTTGGCCTTTCTTGGTTAAAATATTCATTATTATTTAAGGAGTTTCCTCTTGTCTGAGTATCTCCAATCGTTGTAGTGCTAAAAATATTCCATTTTTTGGTTCTCCAATTTAATGAAGCAGATCCTCTATTGTTTTTAGGAGACCCAGCATTTAAGGAAAAGTTTCCATTAAGACCAATCAATTCTTGTTTCTTCAATATTATATTTAGAATTCCAGCAGTTCCTTCAGCGTCATATCTAGCTGATGGTGACGTTACTACTTCAACCTTTTCTATAGACTCTGCCGGGAGTTGTCTAAGTCCTTGAGGTCCTGAAATACCAACTAATCCAGATGGTTTCCCGTTAATTAAAATTCTTACATTGCTGTTTCCCCTCAAGGCAACTGCTCCGTCTACATCAACTGAAACAGAAGGGATGTTATCAAGAACATCTGCAACAGACCCACCTCGAACTGTTATGTCTTTACCAACGTTATATATTCTTTTGTCTAGTCTAATTTCCACCTCTGTTCTTTCTCCCATAACCTCAACTTCATTGAGAGTATTAACTTCAATCTCAAGTTCAATTTTACCAATATCTAAAGGGCCTTTAATAATTAAATTTTTTTGAATATATTTTTTAAATGATATGTATTCAATTGTTAGGATATATTTTCCAGGCCAAACTTCAATATTAAAATATCCTTCGTTATTAGTTATACCTCCTTGGATTATCTCTGGACGGTTTAAGTTTGTGAGTGAAATTGTTGCGTACTCCAAAGGCTGTCCAGTTTCAATATCAACAACTAATCCTTTGAAATTTTGTTTTTGAAAAGCTTTGTTTGATGTTTGTCCATTTGAAAAAAAAACAACTCCAAATAGCAATAATATATTAATGATTTTATTCATTGAGAATATATAAAATTTAATAATTTATGATGTAGACATTATTCAAATAGAAAGGTTTAAGTTTGATCAATAAAAGAGATTAAAGTGTCAATTGGTCTTCCAACAACTGCTTTGTTTTTATAAAAAATTATAGGTCTTTAAATAAGCTTGGGGTGCGTAACTAAAATTTTAATGTAAAGATCTTCACATAATGTGTTGTTTTTGAAATTATCTTTCCAAATTTTCTCTTGTTTTCTAACTAATTCTTTTGGATAAACTTTGAGCTGTCTCAAAAGATCTATTATTTCAAAAGTGGATAAGTGATTTTGGATATATAAAATCACTTCATATTCAACAAATGAATTTTTCAATAAGTCCAGAGCCTCTCTTGATTTTTTATATCTAGGATTATGAAAAATTTCGTAAACAGATAACTAATAGAAAAAGACATACTTTTTGAGTAGGTCCTTAAAGATTATATAAAAAAAAATTACTTAATCTTTTTAACTACAGCTTCAAATGCTTTTGGGTTATTCATAGCCAAGTCAGCAAGTACTTTTCTGTTTAAATCAATATTATTAGATTTAATTTTACCCATGAACTGACTGTAAGACATTCCATTTAGTCTTGCTCCAGCGTTTATTCGAGTTATCCATAATGCCCGAAAATTTCTTTTATTATTTTTTCTATCTCTATATGCGTAGGACATTGCTTTTTCAACAGCATTTTTTGCAATTGTCCACACATTTTTTCTACGACCAAAATAACCTTTGGCTTGTTTTAATATTTTTTTTCTACGTGCTCTTGAAGCAAC
>TARA_B110000444_G_scaffold93183_1_pt1 | contig 19996 bp, 21 predicted proteins | sample TARA_B110000444 | Tara Oceans TARA_B110000444 (sample SAMEA4398370) | marine metagenome | biome: Polar Biome; feature: [SRF] surface water layer (ENVO:00010504); material: water (ENVO:00002006), including particulate matter (ENVO:01000060) such as... | depth 5 m | reverse complement strand
GGATTTTGAATCCACCGCGTCTACCAATTCCGCCACACCGGCCTACACGTTTCACATGTCGTGAAACATTCTAATTTACACTCGTTATCATTTTAAACAAAATATCCACTGAGAAGAATTGGACAATCTTTTAATTCTATATAAATTCAGTTAGAACATCTGTTCTTTAATATTTTAATGAGAATATAGTTTTAAGCATATGGAGGAAATTATGAATTCTGCCACTTATTTAAAAAACAACCTTAAGAATTTTCCAAATGAACCGGCACTTTCTATCAAAGGTAGTAGCGGAGAATGGGAAACGGATAATTGGTCTAAATTTCATGAATCTGTAATAGAAGTTTCAAAAAGTCTTTTAGCTTGTGGTATAAACTCACAAGACAAGATTAGTATTTACAGTTATAATAGAAAAGAATGGCATTATTGCTATAGTGCTGCACAGTATATAAATGCAGTAGGTGTTGGAGTTTATCACACCTGTAGTTCAAACGAAGTAGATTGGATTGTCAGTAATTCAGAATCTAAAATAGTATTTTTAGGCAATAACCCTAATGATAATGACGAAGAATTAAAAATGCCTAACCACAGACTATTATCGGTTTTAGATCATTTGGATAAAGTTGAATTAGTTGTTGCACTTCCAGGGATCAAAATGATCAAGCACGATAAAATAATCTCCTGGGATGATTTTATAAATAAAGGCAAAGATATTGAAATAAACGAGGTTGAATCTCGATTTAATGAAATTAAACCGGAGGATACTTCAGCGCTAATATATACGTCTGGTACCACAGGAAATCCTAAAGGAGTTATCCTTACACATGATAATTGGGATTTTGAATGTCAGCAAATTTTAACTGTAGCAAAATTCAAACCAGGAGACCGTTCTATCTCATGGCTTCCAGGTGCTCATGTTTTTGGACAGGCAGTTGATCTTCACTTCACAATACGTGAAAGTATGCATACTTATATTGTTGATAGTCCACTTAATACGGTTGACTATGCAAAAGAGATTCAGCCACACTTATTTATATCCGTTCCACGGATATATGAAAAGGTTTATTCAAATTTTAAATCTGCGATTGATTCCAAAGCGATTCTCAAATATGGTCTACATATTCCTGGTCTATCGACTTTGTTAAAGAAAAAATTAAAAGCTGCAGCTGGTTTTTCTAATGTTACTTATGCTATCAGTGGAGCTGCACCTATAAATCCAGATATATTAACTCTTTTCCAATTTCTTGGTATTCCACTATTTGAGGGATATGGGCTAACAGAATCAACCGCTGGTGCTAGTTTGAACTACGGTTTGCATAATAAGATTGGTTCTGTTGGTAAGTTATTTCCGGATACAAAAGCAAAAATAAATGACGATGGTGAAATTTTGCTACAAGGAAGACATATAATGAAAGGATACTATAAGAATGAAAAAGCCTCGAATGAGTCATTGGTCGATGGTTGGTTTCTTACGGGTGATGTTGGAAAAATTGATAATGATGGATTCTTGTATATAACTGGTAGAAAAAAAGAAATATATGTTAGCTCTGCTGGTAAGAATATTGCACCATTAGTAATCGAAGAAACAATGAAGTCTATTCCTATTGTCTCTCAATGTTTTTTGGTTGGTGATAATCGGAATTATTGTACCGCTTTATTTACGCTAGATGTAGGAGCAATATTGAGAGATAAAATTGGAATGGATGCAACAATTATTCCAAAAGATCCAATTAAACAACTTCAAACTTTAAAAGAAAATGGATTTGAATTAGTTGACTTTACAAATTCCGATGAAATCAAAAAAGAAATGCAAGATCAAGTAGATATATTGAATTTGAAATTTTCAAACCCTGAACAATTAAAAAAGTTTTCAATTTTATCTCGAGATTTCACAATAGACGACGCTGAATTAACCCCAACATTAAAAATTCGAAGGAAGCAGATTAGTGAAAACTGGAAAAAAGAAATAGAATTAATGTACAAATAAATAGTATGGAAAAAATTTCATTTATCGGGTGCGGGTCTTGGGGCGGCGCTTTAAGCAAAGTTCTGTCAGACAAAGGTATCTCTTCATTAATGTGGCATAGAAATATTGAAATAATTAATGAAATGAGATCAACTCGCAGACATTACCTTGTTCCAGAATTGACTTTTTCAGATAAAGTAGTTTTCACAGAAGATTTAAGTAGTGTCATTGAAAATTCTTCTATTTTGGTTTTAGCTATTCCATCACAATCTATTCGAAATGTGATAATGCCATACCGAAGTCTAGTTAAAAAACAACAAATCATTGTCAATCTAGCCAAAGGTATTGAGGTGGATACTCTTTTAACTGTTAGTGGTGTTTTGGAGGATATATTAGGTACCTCTTTTGATAATATAGTAACCTTATCAGGCCCAAGTCATGCTGAAGAAGTTATCCTGGGTCATCCAACCACTCTAGTCTCTGCTTCAAAGAATGAAAATGCTGCCGCTAAAATCCAAGAAACTTTCTCAAACAGAACCTTAAGAACTTACAAAAATGATGATATTTTGGGCGTAGAACTTGGAGGAGCCATGAAAAATGTGATTGCTATTGCAGCTGGAATTTGTGATGGTATCGGATATGGTGATAATTCAAAAGCGGCTTTGTTAACTAGGGGAATGGGTGAGATAACCAAGCTCGGTACTTCTATGGGTGCTAAGACGTCAACCTTCCAAGGGCTAAGTGGATATGGTGATTTAATAGTAACTTGTTTGAGTAAACATAGTAGAAACAGAAGGGTTGGTCAGGCAATTGGGGAAGGCCATTCTTTGAAAAAAGTATTGGAGGACATGTCAATGGTTGCTGAGGGAGTTTTATCAGCAAAATCCATTCATCAGCTGCGGCTTAAACATAAGGTGCAAATGCCTATTCACGAAGCAATATACCAGGTCTTATTTGAAGGGAAAAACCCGGAACATAGTGTAGAAGAGTTAATGACAAGATCCTTGACAAGTGAGATTTAAAAAGCTTCTGAACTTTTATCCTAAATATGGATGATGTAAATTAAAATGTTTAGTTTAAGTATTTCTCGTCATAAAATTAATAAATCTGCCCTCGTAGTTCAATGGATAGAACAAGTGCCTCCTAAGCGTTAGATGCAGGTTCGATTCCTGCCGAGGGTACAATAAAAAAAAGGTATATAATAATGTTGAAACCAAAGAAAAATATTACTCAAAAAGAAATACAAAGAGATCCTTTTCTTGAAACTGTAGATCAAGCTCAGGCTCATTTTGAAGACAATAAATCATTTTATGCTAAGATTATCACTGGGGCTCTTGTCGCATTGTTAGGATTTTTTATTTTAAACAAAAAAAATAGTGAACACAATATTAACGCTAGTGTTTCTTTAGGGCAAGCTCTTGTTGCCTTGGAGCAATCTGATTTATCAAATGCTAAGTTTCAACTTGAAACGGTTATAGATGATTACAGCGGTACACCATCTTCAATTAATGCAAATTACTTCCTCGGGAAAATATATTTTGATGAAGGGGATTATCCGAAGAGTAAAAAGTTAATTTCAACTTTTTATAAAAAGAGTTCAAACGATATGATGCTTACCGCTTCTGCACAATTATTAGCAGAAATAGAAGTTCAGAATAGTAACAATCCTGGCGCTATTGAAATCTTAAAAAAAGCCATCAGAAGTACTGCTCTCGAAAGTCAGAAAAACGTTTTGTCTCTATCTCAAGCAAAAATATTTATTTCAATTGGCGATGATAAAAAAGCTCTAGCTAATATAGACCTTTTATTAGCTTCCTCAACCATCTCTAGTGCTCAAAAACAAGCCGCCGAAGAACTACTTGGCAAGATTGCAAGCTAAACCCTTGTAATTCCTCTATAATATATTTATTTTTCCGGGCTGAAAAGCGGGTGAAAACCCGCTTTTTTATTAAATATGAATGATACATTAAAAAATATTATTGAGAATAATCTTACAAAGGATCAGATTCTTATGTCTTTTAATGAAGGTGGAAAAGGAAATTATATTCGTGTTGTTATTGATTCAAAAAAGCCGATTACCTTAGGTGATACAACTTCATTGACTAAAAAATTACGTGATTCAGAAGATCTAGTTAGTCGGTATCCAGACGGTTTCAGGCTGGAAGTCTCAACTCCAGGAATTGAGCAACCTCTCGAGCACCATTTTCAATACGTTAAAAATATTAATAGAGAATTAAAAATTCAGTACAATGAAAATGATGAACAATTATCTTTCAATGGGAAATTGATAGAGGTTGAAAAGGACTTTTTAAAATTAAAGTCAAAAAAAGAAAGTTTTATTTTAAAGTTTGATCAAATTTTGACGGCAAAAGTCAAGATTGCATTCAAGTAACAAAAAGGAGATGTTTTGGTAAACAGAGAGCTTATTGAAGTCTTTTCAGAAATTGCTAGAGAGAAAAATGTTGAGCGTTCAGAGCTTGCAACAATTCTCGAAGAACTTTTTCTTTATGTTATTGAAAAAGAATATGGTGATTCATCAAACTGTAGCTGTATTGTAAACCTTGATAAAGGTGAAATTGAAATTTATGCAGAAAAAACAATCGTTGATGAGATTGATGATTATAAAGTAGAAATCACATTAGAAGAAGCGATAGCTAAGGAACCTGATGCTGCCGACTTAGAAGTTGGGGATATTTTTGTAGAAGTTATCGATCCTCGAGTATTTGGTAGACGTCTTGTTGTAACAGCAAAACAATTTTTCGCCCAAAGATTAAGAGACGTTGAGAGAAATTATATATACGAAGATTATGCTAATAGGGTAGGTGAAATCATTATTGGTGCGGTTCACCAAGTGCAACGGGATGGTGTTTTCATTAATATAGAGCAAGCTGAACTTAAGATGCCAAAAAGAGAACAGATTAATTCAGAAAGATATAGACGTGGTGATACCATTAGAGCTGTCATTAAATCTGTAGAGTTAACATCAAAAGGACCAGATATAATAGTTTCCAGAAGTGATAATCACTTTTTGTTTAAACTTTTTGAATTAGAAGTTCCTGAAATTGAGGATGGTATTATTGATATTACCTCAATTGCTCGATATCCTGGAGAAAGAGCGAAGATTATTGTTAGATCTAATGATAGGCGAATTGACCCTGTGGGCGCGTGTGTGGGGATGAGAGGAAGTCGGATTCAAGCAATTGTAAGAGAGCTAAATAATGAAAAGATTGATATTGTAAACTTTAGTGAGAAACCTGAAATTTTAATTAGTCGCGCACTTTCACCTGCTAAGCCAACGCAACTTTTCATTGATGATGAGAAAAAATATTGTGTGGCCCTTTTTGAGGATGAGAGTCTGGATGCTGCGATAGGTCGCAACGGCATGAATATTAATTTAGCATCAAAGATTACTGATTATCGAATTGATGCATATGGAATTAATCAATATCAGAGAATTCAAGAAGACCAGAAGACCCTGCTTATGGATATTGAAGGTGTTGATAAGAAAATTGCAAAAGTTTTATTAGATTCAAATATTAAGGTAGTGTCTGATTTGTTAGATGCTGACATGGACAATCTTTTGGCTATTAACTCTATAACTGAAGATATTCTAGATGATATTTATACTTCAGTACAAGATTTTGTAGAAAGAAAAATAGAAATCCCGTCTATTGATGAGGGGGATGATGAACAGGATGATGTTGAAAATCCTGATTTAGAAAACAAACCAGTAACCGAACCAGTAGAATAAAAATATGGCAAAAACAAGAATTTTTCAGATTGCAAAAGAACTAAACATATCACATACGGACATAGTCTCTTTTTTAAGAGCTAAAAAAGTTGAGGTCTCTAGTCATATGTCACCAGTAGATGATGGTATTTATCAGATGATACTAGAAGAATTTGCCAAAGATAAAGAGCAAGTAGAAAGATTTAGAAAGGAACAAGTTAGAAAGGAGATACACGATGTTCGTGTTAAGAAACAACAAGAATCATCAAAAAAGCTAAGGTTATTAACCTTAACAGAGCAGAGAGAATTAGAGAAAGTTGAGAATAAGAAAAAAGAAGAGGAAAGGCTCAAGGAAGAACTTCAATTAGAAAAGGAGAACCTAGAAAAAGAGGCTAATTCAGAAAAGATAAAAGATCAAAAGGTTGAAGTTGTAGCTAAAGAGGAAGTTCCTTCACAAAACAAAGAAGATAACTCAAACAAAAAAGCTAAAGAATTAAAGAAGAAATTTAAATCGACTAAAAAATTAAGGTCTATCAACTTAACTAATATGCAGTCAGCAATTGGCTCAAATACAAGTAAGCAAGCTCCTCAGAAAAAAAATATACAAAGTGATAAGAACCAGCAATCAGTAAAAACAAAGGTTAAAGGTATCTTAGCTAAAATGGATACCAAGAATAAGAAGAAAGTTCATAGAAAGGATAGAAATAGCGAAGGATTAGATAATATCGTAGAAGGAGAGAAGCCTGTTGTTCAAATTGCTGAATTTTCTAATGTCGAAGAGTTAGGTAAAATTTTTGAAGTCACATCTAGTGATATTATCCAAACCTGTATTGAACTTGGTATGTTAGTCACTAAAAATCAGAGGATTGATTGGGATGTAATTGAGCTTTTAGCTGATCATTTTGGTATTACTCCAGAAAAAAGAACGGATGTAGGAGACGAATTATTTGTCGATGAGGACGATGAAATTGACATTAAGAATGCCACACCTCGTGCACCAATTGTCACTGTTATGGGGCATGTAGATCATGGGAAGACTAGTTTATTAGATTTTATTAGGGAGACAAAAGTAGCCGATGGTGAATCAGGTGGAATAACTCAACATATCGGTGCCTATAAAGTTAAGTATAATGAAAGACAAATTACATTTCTTGATACACCTGGACATGAGGCCTTCACAGCGATGAGAGCACGTGGTGCTCAAGTCACAGATATTGTGATTCTTGTGGTCGCAGCGGATGACGCTGTAATGCCACAAACTATTGAAGCTATAAATCATACGAAAGCAGCAGGTGTACCAATGGTAGTTGCCATTAATAAGATGGATAAACCAGGTGCTGACCCAGAAAAAGTACGTCGATCACTATCTGAGCACGATGTGTTAACCGAATCATGGGGTGGTAAATACCAAGATGTAGAGATGAGCGCATTAACCGGAAAAGGCATTGATACTTTAATGGAAAGCCTCTTACTCGAGACAGATGTTTTAGAACTGAAGTCTAATAAAGAATGTAATGCACTAGCTACTGTTGTCGATTCAAGACTTGATAGGGGTCTGGGTCCAGTGGGAACGGTTTTAATTAAAAAGGGGACGCTGAAAATTGGGGATCCTTTTATTTGTGGTGATTTTCCAGGTAAAGTAAGAGCTATTACGAATGAACATGGAGTTCGCTTAAAAGAAGCTGGTCCTTCTGATGCTGTTCAGGTTCAAGGGTATGATCAAGTACCTCGTGCCGGAGATAGATTTGCAGTTGTAGATAATGAAAAAGAATTAAAAAAGATATCCGCAGAAAGACAAAGAGTTAGAAGAGAAATAGAACAGAAAAAAATGGCATTCTCTTTAGATTATATGTCTTCCTTAATAAAAGAGGGTACAGTGAAAACTCTGCCTATTATTATTAAAGGAGATGTAGATGGTTCTGTTGAAGCGCTTGCGGAATCTCTAGAAAAAATTAAAACGGATGAAGTTGGAATTAGGGTTATTCATAAAAATGTTGGTATGGTTACTGAGTCCGATGTTTTACTTGCAGAAGCTTCTAAAGCTATAATTATTGGATTTCATGTTCAGGTGAATTCAAATGCTCGACTTCAAGCAAACCAAGCCGGTGTTGATATCAGACAGTATACAGTTATATATCAAGCTGTTGAAGAGTTGACATTAGCTTTAGAGGGGATGCTCGAACCAGATAAAGTTGAGAGTAGTTTGGGTAAAGCAGAAGTTCTAATGCAGTTTAAAATTCCTAAAATTGGTTTTATTGCTGGTTGTAAAGTTACCGAGGGTTTAATAATACGAAATGGTAAAGCTCGATTAATTAGAAACGGTGAACTTTTTGCTGAAGGCTTAATTAATTCCCTTAAAAGACATAAAGATGATGCAAAAGAAGTCAAAAATGGTTTAGAATGCGGTATTGGAATTGATGGTGTTAAAAAGTTTGAAGAAAAAGATATAATAGAGGTCTACGAAATCAATAATGTAAAGCGAAAGCTTATTTTAAATTGAAGTCTAAAAAACCCTATAGTCGAATGGACAGGGTAAATAATCAAGTACTGGATGTTTTAAGTTCTACTCTTGCTAAAGATATTGATTTGTCTTCTTTTGGCTTTGTAACATTTACTTCTGTTGATGTGGCCCCAGATTTGAGATCTGCAAAAGTATATTATTCTGTATTAAATCCCACTCAAGATTTTAAGTCAATAAATGTTGAAATAAATAAAAGAAGAAAGGCATTTAAGAAATTTATGGGTCCTGAGCTAAGCTATAAAAGTACACCTGACTTAGTTTTCTATCATGATGAAAGGTTTATTTATGAAGAAAAAATTGGTAGACTAATAAAAAGAACCGATATAGTAACTTTAAAAAGATGATTTTAAATCTAAATAAACCCATTGGATGGACTTCATTCGATGTTGTTAAGAAGATTAGAGGTATAGTAAAAGAAAAAAAAGTAGGGCATGGTGGTACCTTAGATCCTTTTGCAGAAGGTGTTTTGATTTTAGGGACATCAAAAGATACTAAGAACCTTACAGCTATAACACAGATGGATAAAGAGTACGAAACGGTTATTAAAATTGGTGAGACAACAGGGACATTAGATACTGAGAGTGAAGTTACACTTAGAAAAGATATTCCAGCATTAAATAGGACCTTAATTAAAGATATCCTTGAGTCTTTTTTAGGAAATACTCTACAAACTCCTCCCATGTTTTCTGCTAAAAAAGTTAATGGGAAAAGACTTTATACATTAGCAAGGAAAAATATAGTAATTGAAAGAGATCCAGTAGAAATAAATATAAAGAAAATTTCATTATTATCATTTACAAAGGATTCTATTTCTATTTCTGTTACTTGCAGTAAAGGTACTTATATTCGAGTTTTAGGAAAAGATATAGCTGAAAGATTAAACACAGTTGGTTACTTAACGAGTTTAACTAGAACTAGAGTAGGATCTTATTTAATTAAAGACTCATTATCAATTGAACAATTAGAAGATAAATGGAAATCATTACTAGTTTAAAGAATTTTGAAACTCTAAAATCTTCGACTTTAACGATTGGATCTTACGATGGTATACATAGAGGTCATCATAGAATTCTTCAGTCAGTAATTGACTTTTCAAAATCACAAAACAATAGTTCCGTACTTATTACTTTTAATCCTCATCCTAAACATATTATAGGTCTGGAGAAAGATTCAAAAGTTCAGTTAATTATGAGTCTAAAAAGAAAATTGGAAATAATAGAATCCCTTGGGATGGATTTTGTTTATGTTATTCCTTTTACAGAAAAATTTTCTAAAATATCAGCTCAGTCATTCCTTGATCAACAAATTATACCTTTTTTTAATCCGAGTATGTTGGTTATTGGTTATGATCATCATTTCGGAAATAAAAGGGAAGGAAATCCCGATACTTTAAAAATTTATTGCTATGAAAAAAACATAAAACTTGAAATAGTTCAAAAAATTAAAGATAATGATCATAAAATTTCTAGTACAAGAATCAGAAAATTTATAAAAAATGGGAATATAAGAAGTGCAAATTTTGAATTAGGGTCTGTTTTTTGTTTTGATGGGATTGTTAATAAAGGAGCAGGTAGAGGTACAGTGTTAGGATTTCCAACCGCAAACATTAATCCGATTGATAAAAATCAAATAATTCCTAAAAAAGGAGTATATTTTATTAGAACAATGATAGATGGACAACAGGTGTTTGGAATGTGTAATTTAGGAATAAGACCTACGTTCAATGAAGAAGATCTTGTTATAGAGACTCACTTCTTTAATCTGAAACAGATTAACCTATATGGTGAATGTTTAAGGATAGAGTTTTTAGAGCGCATAAGGGATGAGAAGAAATTTCCCGATGCTGAAAAATTAAAATTTCAATTAAGTAGAGATAAACAAATTTGCCTTGGTTTACAGGGTAAGTACGAATAGGAGAAAAAAATAAAATGCCTATCTCAAAAGAGGAAAAACAAAAATACGTTGATCAGTTTGGAAAGAGCTCCGGCGATACCGGTGCCTCTGAAGTACAAATTGCAATTCTAACACATCGTATTCGCGAGTTGACTGAACATGTAAAAACACATAAAAAAGATCATCATACTCGTAGAGGTCTGGTACAATTAGTATCACAAAGAAAAAAGATGCTTAAGTATCTAGTACGTGCGAACGCAGATTCGTATGTTAATTTAATCAAAGAGTTATCCATAAGAGGTTAGTCGAAAAGAGAACTCAAAAGAAAAGAAGAAGAAAATAATGGAAGTTAAAGAAAAAGAGATTGCAGGAAAAACGCTGCGATTAGAAACGGGAAGAATAGCCCGTCAAAGTAACGGTTCAGTACTAGTTACTTATGGAGAAACAACAGTATTAGCAACAGTTAATGCATCAAAAGAAGCAAGGAGTGATATTAATTTTTTCCCACTCCAAATAGAATATCGTGAAAAACATTATGCTGGTGGAAAAATACCCGGCGGTTTTTTTAAGCGTGAAGCTAGACCTGGTGAGCATGAAGTCTTAACAAGTCGAGTCACGGATCGTCCGCTACGTCCTTTGTTTCCAAAAGGATATAAAAATGAGGTACAGGTAATGATAACTGTTCTTCAAAGTGATGGCGAGAATATGCCAGATATTTTAGCTGGAATTGGCGCATCTACCGCTCTTATGTGCTCAACCATTCCTTGGAATGGTCCTATCGCTACTGTTAGAGTTGGTCGAATTAATAATTCTATTGTTATAAATCCAACTAGAGAAGAGATTGAAGAATCAGACTTAGAAATGGTTGTCTCGGGAAATAATGAAACTATTGTAATGGTTGAAGGTGAAGCTGAATCTATGTCTGAAGCAGAAATGCTTGAATCATTAAAAGAAGCTCATTTAGTAATTAAAGATATTATTTCTCTTCAATTAGAGTTAGTCGCTACTTTAAATGTTGTTAAAGATGAGTTCATCGTACCAGAACCCGAAGAATCTTTAGTTAAAGCCGTTGAAAAAGAAGTCGGTAAACAAGTTAGTGAAATCGTTACAATTGTTGATAAACATAAGCGTTCGGATGCAAAGAATGCATTGATTGACTCAGTCCTTTCTTCACTTGAAGAGAAATATCCTGATGATACAAAAGATATAAAATCAATTATTGAAGATCATTTTAAAACAGGTTTTCGTGAACAAATCCTAGCTACAGGATTAAGAAGTGATGGTCGTAAAACAGATGATATAAGAAAAATTACTGTTGAACCTGATATTTTAAAAAGAACACATGGTTCGGCGCTTTTTACTCGAGGTGAAACTCAAGCGCTAGTTGTTACTACTCTTGGCTCTAAAAGAGATGAGCAGATTATTGATAGTATGAATGACGACTACAAAAAATCTTTTTATTTACACTATAATTTCCCACCTTACTCAGTTGGTGAAGTTGGTAGAATTGGTTTTACTGGTCGAAGGGAAATTGGCCATGGTAATCTTGCACAGAGAGCCATAAAGCCTGTACTTCCTGATTATGATGATTTTCCATATACAATTAGAATTGTTTCTGAAATCATGGAATCGAATGGTAGTTCATCTATGGCATCAGTTTGTGGTGGTTCATTATCGCTAATGAGTGCAGGTGCCCCTCTAAAAGCTCCCGTTGCCGGTATCGCTATGGGTTTAATTACTGATGGTAAAAGACATGCTATTTTAAGTGATATTTTAGGAATGGAAGATCACTTAGGTGATATGGACTTCAAATTAGCTGGAACGAGTGAAGGTATTACAGCTATACAGTTAGACCTAAAAATTGATGGCTTACCATTTGAATTAATGGAACAAGCATTAGAGCAAGCTAAAGTGGGTAGAATTCATATTTTAGATGAAATGAATAAGGTAATGCCAAAACCAAATGATATTTCGCCATATGCTCCTAGAATTATGTCAATTATGATTAATCCTGAAAAGATAGGTGCTTTAATAGGCCCAGGTGGTAAGAATATCAAAAAAATCATTGAAGATACGACTTGTGAAGTTAATGTTGATGATGATGGCTTAGTTACTGTTGCTGGTGAAAATACCATTAAGTGTACTGAAGCTCTTGATATGGTAAAAGCACTCACTTTTGAACCTGAAGTAGGAATGGAATTCGAGGGTAAAGTTTCTAGGGTAATGTCCTTTGGTGCATTTGTTGAATTTGTTCCAGGAAGAGAAGGAATGGTTCATATCTCTGAATTAGAATGGAGTCGAGTTGAAAAAGTCGAAGATGTATTAAACATAGGAGATAATGTAAGAATAAAGCTTATTAAAATTGATGATCAAGGTAGACTTGATTTTAGTAGAAGAGCTCTTATTGAAAAACCTGAAGGATATGTAGAAAGACCTAAAAAGCCTCGTAGCGATAGAAAACCATTTAAAAAACGTCGCTTCTAGTACAATACTAAAAAAAGCGGTGAGTATTTAATCTTAAATATTCATCGCTTTTTTATATCTACCTCAAATGCCTCCGATACTATCTAAACATTATTTATCAAGAAAACCTTCTGCTATAAGGGAGGCACAGATAACTTTTTCTAAAAGACTTGATAAAGATACAGTAAATGTTATTAACCTTGCTATTGGTAATATTACTTTACCCATTCACCCATCAATGAAAAAGAGGTTAGATTCGTTAGGTATAACTAGATTTAAAGATGGTGTTATAAAATACACACCCACAGTTGGTACAAAAGAGGCCCAAGATGCTTTTCTTAATATATTAAAATCAGAAAATATTAATGTTAAAGGTATTGATTGCTTAATAACTGATGGTGGATCAGCTGCAATGGAATTAATGTTGCTAGGAGTATGTGGACCGGCTTCTGAAAAGCCAATAATGCTATTAGATCCCACTTATACTAATTATGATGAATTTAGTAAACGCTTATCGATTCCAACTATAACATCTAATCGTACACTGAACAATGATGGCTCTTTTGAACCACTGGATATTGATTTAATTGAAAGTATTATTAAAGAAAAAAATCCTTTAGGTATTGTTATCATACCTTATGATAACCCATCGGGGCAATATTTAGATCAAAAGACTTTAATAGATATTAGTAAAATATGTGTTAAAAACAATATGTGGATTATTAGTGATGAAGCTTATAGATCTCTTGTTTATGAGAAGAATGTAATTAGTTCAAGTATCTGGCGTATAAGAGAAGAGGAAGTCCCTGGTATTAAAGGAAGACGCATAAGTATTGAATCAGCTTCAAAAGTTTGGAATGCCTGTGGTCTTAGAATTGGAGCATTACTTACTGATAACAATCTTTTTCATGAAAAAGCTACTTCAGAGTACACAGCAAATTTATCAGCGAATGCAATAGGGCAAGATATTTTTGGAGCATTAGCTCATGAATCTACTGATTCACTATCTAAATGGTATAATAAGCAAAAACTGTATTATAAAAGTATAATGTTTGAGCTAAGAGATTCTTTAATTAAAGCCATTCCGGGTTTAATAGTTTCTAAACCTCAAGCATCAATCTACATAATTCTAGACTTTAAGAATATCTGCACCGATAACTTTAATGTTAAAAATTTCACTCATTATTGCGCTAAAGTAGGGAAGGTGAAAATAAAGGATAAATACTACACATTATTATTAGCTCCAATGGAAGGTTTTTATAAAGATTTAAATAGAGGTAAAACTCAAATGAGATTAGCTGTTGTCGAACCTTCAGAAAAAATTAAATATACACCTGTAGTATTAAAAACTCTTTTGGATGAATACTTTCTAAAAAATACTTGATATATTTCACTTGCTGATATAATCTAGACTAGTTATTTTAAAGTATAACTTTAAGTATATAACATTGTCAAAAGTAAACCCTAAAGTAAAAAAATTATATTATTCAATCGGTGAAGTAAGTGAATTAACCGGTTTAAAAGCGTATGTACTTAGGTATTGGGAAACAGAATTTACTTCACTAAAACCTCCTAAAAATAGAGCCGGTAATAGAACGTATCGTCAAAAAGATATTGATATAATTTTAGAGATTAAAGATTTATTATATAAACAAAAATTTACAATTGATGGAGCTAGGTCTGCAATTTCTGGCAGTGAGAATAAAAGTAATCAGGTTTATAAGATTAATGAAAAACAAAAAATAATTATAAAAAAAATTAAAAAAGAATTATCTGATATTTTAGATATAATATCACATTAATTATTTCGGAGCGTGGCGCAGTCCGGTAGCGCACTTGGCTGGGGGTCAAGTGGTCGCAGGTTCAAATCCTGTCGCTCCGACTACTTTTTTTATAAAAAAAGTTTTTATTTAATAATCATTCTCTCTATGTAAATTTGATAGCTTAACATATTTAGTAGCCCATGCTATGTTTTTCTCTAGAATATCTGGTTTATTCTGTTTAATAATTTTACCTGGAATTCCGACTACGACGCTATAGTCTGGAATTATCATTTTCTCTTTAATCAAGCTACCAGCACCAATTATTGATCCTTTTCCAATAGAAGCTTCGTTCATGATAATTGCACCCATCCCAACTAATACTCCTTGTGATATTTTGCAACCATGGAGGATTGAATTATGTCCAACCGTTACATAATCTTCAATAATAATGCCAGTATCATTCTCAACATGTAAAACGCTATTATCCTGTATATTTGTTTTTTTCCCAATCATTATTTTATTAATATCTCCCCTTATTACTGTATTATACCATATAGAGGAATTTTCTTTTATAATCACATTTCCTATAATTTTTGCACCTGCAGCAATAAAAACTGATTTATGAATTTTGGGCTTTTTAATTATAAGGTTTTTTTCTAAATCTGTTTTTTTCATAATATTTTATCTTTTGATGATCAATATGATTTATTTTTTTCTTAATTAAGGGCATTAAGTTTAACCTATTATATAAGTACTTATTTCATCATAATTAGAGTAAACCTATTGTTAATTTTTCGTTCAAGGTTATTAAAGAATATTCCTTTTATTCTTTATGTGCTATTATTTAATCTTAATTGTGCCAGCGTGTTCAATTTAAATCCTGATTCGAATTTAAATTTTGAAATGAAGAAAATAAGAGATAGTACAAATAAAAAGAAAATTTTCACCCACAAGTACTTGAAAAGTAATATAAAAGCCATTCCTTTATTAATTAATACAGGCTTAATAAATAAAGATAATTCAAAGTTTACTGAAATGCAGTTTAGATTTTATAGTAAAAAACCAATAAATTATACTAAGATAACTATGTCTAATGCTAATGAGCAAATATGGACTTGGGATATTTATAAAAAAAATAGAAAAGTTATTCAAAAACAGAAATATACGATTGAGACTTATGAAACAAGAGTTGATGTCATGACGAGTGTATTAAAAGACTTTTTTCAACACGAACCTATTTATTTAACTTTCCAAGGAAAAAAAACGGTTGATAGAAAGTTAGAAAAAAAACATATTATTTCTTTATTAAAAGTACTCACCTTCGCTGAGAATTCTTCAATTGAATATTTAAGATTAAAGTAAAATTAAAAAAATGAAGGGTCGTGATTTCATCAAGTATCTTTTTTTTTTCTTCCTGTTATTTTCTATTTTTCTTTATTCTAAATTATATTTAGAGGGATGGTTTGATCTATTTTTAAAAGATGGATTTAAAGGTCTTTATAATTAAAAAATTTTCTAAATTTATATTATTCTTTATTTTTATATTTTTTTCACAGGCTTCCAGTGTTGATCAGTTTGAAAATAATAAAGTTTTAATTACCTTATCAAGTTTTAATTCTTTATTCAATAAGGGTGATTATAAAGAAATGGTCTCTTTTTTTGATCTACCATTCACTATTATTTTACCAAATAAAACTCTACTAGCTCAGAATAATAAAAAGCTTATCAGTATTTATAAAAATGCTCGAAATGAACAACCGAAGCATTATAAATATAGTGAATGGCAAAAAATGAGTGTAAAACTTTTAAATAATGAAATTGCTATAGTAAATACCATGTATTCAGAATATAATAACAAAAATGAAGTTTTCTTCACAGGTTCAGCATTATATACATTAAGAAAAGTAAAAAATAATTGGAAAATTATTTCATTAACTCAATATAAACCTTATAATTTTTTTAAAGTAGACTGAAAAATTATTGATTTAAAAATAACAGCTGGTGTAGACGAAGTTGGGAGAGGTCCTTTAGCCGGTCCGGTAGTAGCTGCTGCAGTAATTTTACCTGAGAATCATTCTATAATCGGCTTACGAGATTCTAAAAAATTAGCTAAAAAGAAAAGGGAATTACTATATCCTCAGATTATAAAACAATCATTAGGAATTGGAATAGGTATAATAGATGAAAAAGTTATTGATGATATAAACATAAGAGAAGCTACTTTTAAAGCTATGGAAGAATCTTTAAGTCGATTGCCTTTAAAACCTGACCGAGCATTAATTGATGGATACCCGCTAAAAAACCAAAATATTCCTAATGAAGGTATCATTGGGGGAGATGATATTATCGATTCAATTAAAGCCGCTTCAATAATAGCAAAAGTTTTCAGAGATAAAATAATGCTTGATTACTCTAAAATTTTCCCTGAGTATGAATTTCAAAGTAATAGCGGATATGGAACAAGATCTCATATGGATGCTTTAAATAATTTTAAAGCAACACCGATACATAGGAAAACTTTTAAACCTGTATCTATTAATATGCCTTCAATTAGTTGGTATAAAAAAAATAAATTATTGAATTGGATAGGTTTAAAGATAGTTGCTTTGCATATGTATAAAATTGGTTACAGTATAATAAAAATCAATTCATATAAAATAAATGAAACTCATTTAAATCTTATAGTAAAACGAAAAAAGAAATTTATAATTATTTTTGTGCAGGTATTTTGCAATGTTGATAAAACTATTTTAAAAGAGAACTTTGATAAAAATAAAATCATTAAATTTCAATTGAATTTAAAATCGTACATAAATAATAACCCTCAAATTAATGAGTGCGAATCTAAAATTGCTGGTGTGATTTTATCTAAATATGGTCCGAAGACTTATTTATATGATTTCAGTGATTTTATTTAATAAAAAAGTGAAGTTTTAAAAGATGAATAAGAAAAAAATTATAAACGAAGTAAAAGCTATTACTTTTATTGTTTTAACAGTTTTACTGGTTAAAGTTACTGTTCTTGAAGCTTATATAGTACCTACTGGTAGTATGGAAAATACTATCATGACAGGAGACTTTTTAATCGGTAGTAGATTTGTATATGGAATGAGAACGCCTGATTGGTTAGGAATTCCTTATACAGATATAGGTTTTTCTATACCATATTATAAATTCCCTGCTTTTAAAAATCCTGCAGTTGGGGATGTACTTATTTTTAAATATCCTCGTGATAAATTCGTTAAATATGTTAAGAGATGTGTTGCTGGACCGGGTGATACACTTATCATTGACCAAAAGAACTTATATGTAAATAGTCGAAAGATTCCAATGTGGGAAAATGGAAAATTTATTTCGCCTCAAATAATTCCAAAAGCTTATTCGCAACAAGAGATTTTTTTAAATTCAACTGAGAATATAAATAAAGATAATCTTGGACCTATCTATATACCTAAAAAAGGAGATTCCTTTAAAATTAATGCTGAAACAAATTGGAAATATTTACTCCCTATTATTTTAATGGAGGGGCATAAAGCAACCCTACGAGATGACGAAGTAACTTTAGAGTTCACACTTCAGGATCAGCATGAGATGGGTAGACGAAAAAAAAGTGATAGTGTTTTGAATGACTATCATCCTAGGGGAAATTTAATCACTCCGTGGTCGCGTTCACTAGTTCCTAAGCATTTTAATTATTTATTTATAGATGGAGTTTCAATTAATGAAATGAAAGAATATAAAATAACACAAAATTATTATTGGGCAATGGGTGATAATAGAGATGATAGTCTTGATTCAAGATACTGGGGTTTTGTACCAGAAAATTTTATTTTAGGTGAAGCTATTTTTGCATATTTTTCAATTAATCTTGACACTTGGTATCCTCGGTGGAACCGTATTGGTGAAATGATAAAATAAAACCGTGATCCGTTTACCTATAAGCTTACTTCTCTCTTTTTTAGCTTTTAAGTTTTCTTTCTGTGCAACATATCCTCGAATGGTACTTCATTTTTCAAATAATAAAGTAAATGAAGTTGCGTTGTATGATATTCGAGTTTTATTAGAAAAAAAAGGTTATAAAATTCTTGAATATGCACCAGAAGAAAGCTTCTTATTTACAGATTTTAATGAATATAATTGGGGTGGAGGGAGGAGGTTCATATCTCTTAGTGTCCAGATTAATGATAAAATAACTATTACTGGCACTGGAAAAATGGATGTCCCAGTTGCAAGTATTGGAAAAAAGAGTGAATTGCAAAAAATAAAAGAATTTGACAGATTACCATATAATATTCAAAAGAAAACATTTTTAACTTTAATAGAACCACTAGATAGTTTAGGCTTTAAACAAATTAAACATTGGCCTTGATTTCTTGGTTGCTCCTCAACTATTCTTGTGTCAAATTCTTAGCTAACTTTTATAACTTATGAATAAATTCGTGGTGTATTATGGCTGTTGACTTTGAGAGCAAAGAAAGTAGATCTGATTACTTAAATCATAAATTAGATAATTTATTATCTGGTATAAATTCTACCTATGGACAAGCTCTACATGAAGAACTTGTAACGAGACTAGAAAGAACTCTAAAAGATTTTAATGAAGAGTTTGAAGGTATTGTTGGAGAACTGAAAGTAAGCTCTAATAGACGTAATCAGATACTTCACGACTTGATGGAAGGGAAGAGTTTATCAACTTCTGAAAACATAGAACCATTAGAAATCAATGAAGCACTAACTTCTGAACCTGCTGCTGAAATGAGTGAATGGGAAAAACGTTTAGAAGGTAAAAATAAATAATTAGGGAGAAATATGAACGGTAAAGAAAAATTTATATTTTCAATTTTAATAGCTTTAGTTGGTGGTGCTTTTTACTTCCAAATAATGACAGATGAGCTCAACCTTAGAATGGATGAATTAGATTTAGCGGATAAATCTCATGTTGATAAAGTTTTAAACGAATTCTCTGATAGCTTAAGAGTTTATAACTTAAGATTTAATGGTCGAGGTAAACATTTGAGGACAGCTCAAAAAGATATAGCCCTCAATACCGATTTAATTGAAAAGAATACAGACTCACTATCAACCATGATTGATGATGTTAGTTTTCGACTTGATAATTTTAAAAGAGAAACAGATAAAAACCTAAGAAACTTATCTGCTGACTTAGATGACCTAGGTATAGAAATTAAGGGAACATTAAGAAAAATTAAACAAGGTATTTCTGATCTTGAGCAGACTAATACAAGGTTAGATAGACGTATCAAAGAAATTGAAGATTTAGCACTTATTCAGAAAGAGAAGGCAAAAGAAGCTGAGGAAGATTAAACAAATTTTATATTATTTCAGAAAAAAGGGCTTAAAAGCCCTTTTTTTTTATTATAGGTGGTAAGAAATGGTCACTAATAGATAGTGTTTATATGACCGTTATCAATTTATCTACAGCAGGTTATGGTGTAGTTCATATGTTACTCCTGGAAGAAAATATAGCCATATTATTTAATAATTTTGGAGTATCTAAGATTTATTTATAGTAGATGCTCAAATTAAAAAATAAATCAAAATTAATTACAGCGGGTACTAATAAAGTTGTAAATCTATTTCCTTCCGGAGGCCATAGAATGGCTGAGATTTTATCAAAACCTCAAGTTGAAGATTCACAATAT
>TARA_B110000444_G_scaffold2972_1_pt1 | contig 20030 bp, 18 predicted proteins | sample TARA_B110000444 | Tara Oceans TARA_B110000444 (sample SAMEA4398370) | marine metagenome | biome: Polar Biome; feature: [SRF] surface water layer (ENVO:00010504); material: water (ENVO:00002006), including particulate matter (ENVO:01000060) such as... | depth 5 m | reverse complement strand
ATCCATGGAAACACCGAGGACAATGAAGACATACTAAGCGATGAGAAAGACATACGTCATGCGTTTGCCAACCCTAGGTTGGTCCGCATTCGCTCAAGATGGGCATGAACATGTTCGACGAAAAAGCCGTGCATTAGGAAACGATAGGAAAGCCCTGTTGGGCCAACGAGAATCATTGGGAAACGATTGTGTGCAAGGTCTGCAAAATGTGCAGAACCTACAATTTCATCTATTCGTAGACCGACAGAATGATCGAATTGGAACGAGTTAATCGCGGCCTCGTATTCCTTAGCAGTGAGCCAAAAACAAAAGGTTGTCTTGAACAACTCATGAGCTGTTTCGAAGTCGAGAAATTGAGTCCACTTCTTTTTGGTCGATGAGTATTGAATATCGACAGGCGCCCAATTCTTCCATTTCAAATCTTTTTCTGCAACGGGCCAGTTTTCACCTTTCATGTCCCCCAAATCGCGCATTGTCATGAGGACGCCTTGATCGTGGTGGACAAATGTTTGAACCATCAAATCTTGGATGACCTTGGGATAAATCAAAACGGGTTCAACTCCCTCCTTGCCTGAATTATCAATCACGAAATTGAGGAGGTTACTTTCGGTTTGAAAATGCCGAAGTATCAAGATATTCGCTTCTGGTCGAACAAAATACTTCATGAAAAAGCAAATCTGCCATTGGAGGAATCTGTGGGCTCGCCACTGAATTGGTGACAAACGCTTGAGGTAATACGTAATGTGAAGCGTGATACTAAGCAATACTTTCAGAGTCGGTAAAATAACCACCCTCAATGGGTTTTGTAAATCTTTGAGCCAGTATTCTTTCGCTTCTGAATCCAATGGAAGACTGTCGTCTCCTCCGAGTGCATCACTCAGTGATGCTGGCATTCTCCCGTGGTTCTTTGCCAATGCTTTCTCGAGACGACGTTGGGCACGACGTTCTTTCCGAGGCAAAGGCGCTTCACTGGACGTCATATTCGACTTCCTCCAGTTGTAATCGATAAAGTCGGGCAACGACTTTGGCTGTTTTCACAATGCTCTTGATTGCCTCTTCATTGACACAAACGCTGTCAAGAGTAGCGTAAAATCGCTGCATGTGCTCACTGTCATTGTGACCATGATACGTCATAAAGCGTGTTGAGTCCCCCGTAAGGCCCGTCAATTCTTGAATACGTTCTGCCCAAGAATGGGCCATCTTTTCACCAAGGCCTTCGATAATCCACATGGCACCAAGTAAATCGATTGGGTTGGTTCGGGAAGAGCGGTGCATGAGGAATCCGTGCAGTGCCTCTGAACCGATGTTTTTCTCCATGTTGAGAATATCTTCAAGTTGCCCGCCAGATGCAACATAATCTTTCTCAAGCATTTCATAGTCTCGATGTTCATCAACAGCATGGCTGATAATTGTCGAGCGGATTTCCGAATGGTTGCGGTCGAAACTGCTTGCAGTTCGAGTAATCCAGCGGGAGCCTTCAATCACTTGTTGGCGCAAATTTCTCAAAAACACTTGATGGTCTTCTGCAGTGTATGTGCCTAAATCGATACGGCGAAGAAGAGGCACTTTGGATAGGTCTCTCTCGAATCCAAGCCAAACGCGTAGAAGGTGTTGGAGGCAGACCTGAGCATGCGGATTCAATACAATCCCTTCCGGCATGCTTTCTTCACTCGAAGCAGGAGCTCCACCTTCAATCTGTATCTCACCATCGTTCATTCATTCACCACCGTTAATTGGAGATACGTCGTATTGAAACGACCGCTCTCCGGAACAAAACAAAGTACTTTGTCCCCTACCTTCACCGAAACTTCATCGGTACGTAAAAATTCATCAAGCATTATGAAAAGTGAGGCTGCACCTGTATTTCCGCGGGTGTAAAGGTTGGTCCACCATCGCTCTTCAGGAATTCCGACGCCTGCTGTATGAAGCATTTCAAGAATTTTATTCCTAAAGTGGTGACTGGAATAATGGCACAAGAAATGATCGACTTCACTGGGCTTACTGACACCTTCCTCGACCAAACGAAGGTATCCATCGACGCCCATTCGCATCAAGTTGTCAAGAAGTCGGACATCTTGCCGTAAAAGAAGCGCTCCGTCTTGTTCAGCCTGAGCGTATGTATCGTAATCTTGCCATGTGCGAGCATCATCTGGACGACCGGCTGAACCAACACTCATGCATGTTGGAAGTGCATGCGCATGAGAAAATCCTCGAATCCAGTCGATTCGTAAGCTGAGGCCTTTGGGGGCTGGTTTGTTTTGAAGGAGTAATGCACCTGCGCCGTCTGAAAGCATCCAGCGAAGAAACTCGGTGCTGAAATCAATCCGCTTTGCAGCAAAAGTCGAGGTTGTTGCAGCCTCATAACGTTGCTTTTTGAGAAGGCGGCTTGCCAGTTCGCTGGAGAGAACCAACGCTGCTTCATGTTCTTCGAGTCGAAGACTGTTCCATGCCGCTTTCAAGGCCATGATCGAGGATGAACAGATTCCGTGGGTCGTGAGAATTTCTATTTCAGGCAGTTCTAATTCCGCTTGAACCATGCTCGCCATACCTGGTGCGGGAAGGTCCCCTTGAGTTGATGCAACCGCTAACATGCCCACCTTTTCTCTGGTAATGAACGCTCGGTCAAGACACTGTTCTGCAGCATTTGTTGCCATTTCCGTATTACTATGCGTTGTTTGTTGTTGTTCATCAATCGCATAATGCCGAGTTTCAATCATGTTCGCTTTTTGAATCTGAACTCGGAGAGATGAGGGTTTTCCATGGACTGCTCCAAGAACGTTCTCCACTTGATCAACAGCGATTGGAGGGCCTGGCAAAAAGGAGCCTGTGCTGGTAATGTAGACGCTCATGCAGTATCCCCCCTGCCAAGATTCCGCTCATAAGACCAACAACGCCACCATTCTTGCAGATAAGGACCTACAACCAAAACGGACATTGTAACGATGTAGATTGCTGCGTAATTCCCAGTTACTCCTAGAGGCTCTTGTCGCCATTGTAACGAAAATCCCCCCGCCCAGTCAAAAGTGACGAGGTCAAGGAAAACTTCCCACTTGCGAACAATAATCAAGAGAATAAGGAAAAAGGGCAAGGTTGCTAGATAGTTGTGAGCATGGACTTCCCAGATACTGATTTCTCTTTTCCCAGTGGTGAAATGTACGTCATAATGGGCAATAAATTCATGGGCGATAAGCGCTGCAAAGCACAGAATGAGTATCAAAACATTGACTTCAAAGATAAGAGAAAGTACCAATGGAAGACCAATTTGTGCACCCATTAGGCAATGGATATAGGCTTCTCGTAGCCCAGATGTGGCTTCGATGTTGGTCTTCTTATGACACCACCAATCAAGCATACTTGCAATTCCCCAAAGCGGCAAGAGTACGTAGAGAATTACATACAAGACGAGCGCTGCTTCATCCATTTCGTATCCCCCTCAAACCTTTCTACTGCTCATGGGATAAAAAGCCAATTCCGGAAAAACAGAAAATTGGTCGTAAAAAACATCAAAGAAAATCAGAAAGAGAGAGTTGTTTCGCCCGGTCATTATTGAAGAGTGAATCAGCACTGTCAGAGAGCCACTCGACATTTTGCTTTGTGTAGCGGTCTACACCGTATTTCGCCATAACGTGCTTTGTGACTTTGATGTATTTTCTCACTGCTCCTTCTGAAACAGTGAGTGCAAGATTTCCGCCACATAGTCCACCCTCGGATTTTGCCACCCCTACACTTGTAAGACCGCGGCCTGATTCTTTCTTGGGTTGAATACAAGCACCTGCGACTGGCATTCGGCGATAGGAGTGTGCGCACTTGAGGCAACGGATTTTTTGTCGAGCGTACGCGTTGAGGTTGCCCCGTAAATCTGGAAGAAAGTGAGAGCGGACCACACTCGATGCAACCGTACGAACATCGACACCACGAAGACGGTGACCAAGATCGAGCTGGCCGTTCATTTTGTCAATCATTGTATCGAGGGTTTTGTATGCGGAAAGGGCTGGTCCTTGGTCGATAGCATAGCAATCGTGCGTGTAACCATAGCCCCGCACTGCTGCAACTGAACCAAGTCGCCGTTCAACGAAATCCATTCGGTCTGCACATTCTTTCGGGTGAGGCTGCGTGAGCGTCGTTTCGTAAAAGTCTCGGCTGTAAAACCAACCAGAGTCGACGTTGAGCGCTTCTTTGTCAACTTCTGTTGGATTCAATCTCGTGGTTAAAACAAGGGGGGCATCCATGAGTCCCCCTCGATTTGCTGGTAAGATTTCTCTACTGAAATTGAGCAGACCATCCATCAAAAGCATGATTGCATCTTCATCCCCGTCACAATTACGGCGTTTTGCTGCGTGGAAAAGGGGATGGGCGTATCCTCCTGAACAATCAGCCCAGCCAATAATTCGGCTCAGAACTCCACCAGATGTGTGAGGGGCTAATGCACATATCAAATGCCCTACTAAGTCATCCGGGGTATTGACATTATAGTATGGTTCCAATCCATAATAGCGGACCAGAAGTTCGTCAATGAATTTAGCAGTTCGAACAAAGAAATCACAGGCGTTTTTACTGACAATGAAATCTTGGGGGAAAATCTCGAGCATTTGTTCGTCATCTTTCAGCGGATTCCCTTCACAATCGTTCGCATAGCCCAGCGATTCAAGCGTTTGCCATGGGACGCCAATTTCTCGAGGAGTGAAGTGTGTAATGGGTACATCGCTCATATCGAAACGAACCGTTCCATCGCGGAAAACAGGGAGTTGGTGTTTCGCCCGAAGCAGACCCTTTTCTATTGCTTCTGGAGTTTGGTCACGGCTTGCAATCTGTTTCATGCACTTGACCTGACGGGGTATACGGTCTATGCCTAACCGAATACGAGCATCTTCAATCATCGTGTCCAGGCGAACGGTTTGAATTTCTCCCCGGCGGCGACGTTTCGTATTTCCAGATTCTCGCATTTTCGTACGCCCACCACAGGTTTCCCCTACACGCTCCATTCCGTCGGCATCAACAGTTCGATGATGACAAAGGATGAAAGGTGACTCCTTGCCACATTTCTTACAGATTCGTCGACCCATTTGCACACGAATACTCTGCTTTTCAGCTGCATTGGCCAACAAGCGTTGGTTGCCACCATTGAGATCAATTGGGAACAAAGCGTGTGTCATTGGATTCATAATTCGCGGTGCTGCTTTCTCGGGTCGACCCATACGACAGCCGATTCGAACTGGGGCAGCGTGCTCCCAACGCAGGTCTGAAATCTTGCGAACCTGAAGGAGAATGCCATCGACATCGTGATCATCTTCATGGATTTGGGCTGCAAGATACTGTTTCGGGTCTGTAGGGCCTGGATCGGGAACTTGGGCTGCTGCTTGCCTCCCAACCTCGTCTGTTTCCGAAATACCAAGGCCGCGCTGGCGAGCACTGGTTTCGGCAGCAATTCGGACCGTCGCTCGCGCTTGGTGAAGTTCCGAAAGTCGCTGGCGCTCCTCTGTTAATGTGATTTGACACTGCCTTAATTGGGCAATTCGTTCCTCGAACCTGACCTTAGCATCTACAATTCGAAGAGGTTTTTCATCTTCAAAACTAAACCCAAATCCTTCAAGCATAGCCGGCCAACCGGAGGTAATGACGAGATCATCACCATCGTGATGGTGGCGCAATCCCAAAATCATCGCCGCCCCTTTTGCAAGCCCATGTTGAACATACGCCCATGCCTCCGGTAGTTCCTGAGCGAAAATTGGCTCAAGTGGGCGGAGGTTTGGGCCCGGGATGTCAAAAACTTCGACGTCTTCAATAGATTCTGGGCGTAAGACGTCCATGCTGTCTGGTGTCCAGTTTTGCACACCATTTCGAATTCGCAATTGCCTCTTTTCGGGATGGGGCATGGCTTGTAGATGTTCTTCAGGCGCAGGAGTGGTGGTATTTGAGGTCCCGAAGGGTTCGATAATGGCTTGCTCAAGAAGGGGAAGAAGGGCGGGGACCCACTCAATAGGTAAGTCAAGGAACCAAGGGTTGTGCGGAGCGGGAATTGAGGTTTTAAATCGATGAGCGAATGCTTTACTCTGGTCCCAGTTCACAGTGCATGCTGCCAAGAAACTATGCCATTTCCGGCGTGTGTGAAATTGAAGGTCTGGGTCTTCAGCATCCTCGGGATGAATTCCTGGAACCCCCTCAGGAAACGACGAACGGGACTGGCCAAGGATTTCTGCAAATTCTTCTATTGTTGATTCAGTATTCAACTCTTCAAGTAGGTCACTTGCCCACCAGTCATTGGAATATCCTGCAGGCACCAGTTTCTTGTTGTTCTCCATGAACTCCCCATAGCCAAGTACAAGTTCTCCATTATCCCAAACTGAAGCAACTTGGGAGCTGATAGCTGCGTAACTTTTCCCATCATCAAGGCGTAGAAAACGACCATCACGTAACACAACCCAGGGCCCATCTGTATCATCTGAAGGCGTGATGGCGCATGCTTTACCCGGGCGTTCGATTTTCATCTGCGTCCCAATCGTGATGAAATCATCCATGGCAAGCATCGAGGCTGTGTTGGTTGATGCTGCTGCAAGGCCTGATGGGCGTGCTCTGCCATACCGCAAACGGAAACCCCCCGGTTGGAGTGGTGCTCCGAAAACGGGCCGTCCGGCGATAATATCCTTCATGAATTTTGAAATTGTTGGGACTTTGCGAGATTTGAACCGAGATTCGTCTCCATCGTCTTCTTCTGATTTGCCCTTTGATGCGAACTTCGAAATGAAATCCCATCCCTTGACTTTGAGGCGTTCTGTGTGCTTACGGATTTTCGGTGCTTTCAAGCACATTCCTTCTCCAATAACGAGTAAAACACCACCACGGATTCGGGCTTCGTCGATGTTTCGTACCCGGCCATAACCCGCACATTCTATACGTTCTGTGGATTCTCCGTTAATCATAATGGGGCAGGCACGAACAATCTCATCGATTTCTGCTGGGGATGGACGATATTGCAGGTTGCCGCGGTAGAGTCCAAACTCTTCCTTTACACGCTCCACTTCTGGGTCAGTAGGCTGATAGTGGCCGATGTTCAATTCCCGGCGAATCATGTCGGCAATCAATACAGCGAGCGCTTGGGCCGTTCCACCCGCTGCGCGAATTGGGCCAGCGAAGTGTACGGATACAAATTGTGAGCCATCTATATTATTCAGTAATCGAACTTCACTGATTCCTTCAAGAGGTGCAACGAGAACTGCTTCTGTAAGGACCGCTAATCCAACTCTGAGTCCAACGTCGATTGCAGTGATTAAGTCATAGCCTTGCTCACGGAAACCACGGGCTACGCTTTGAGCCATCATGATGGAAGTCGTTTCACGGTCATGCTCGGCAAGAAGTTTACGGATGTCGTCCGCCACTTCGTATCCTTCGAGATATTCAACAAGCAGTTTTTCGGTACGGCCAGCAAGATCTGCTGCCCTGGGAATCTCAACATGTTCTTTGAGGTCGTATCCTAGACTTCTGGCTTTTTCAGCCACGATATAGGCTTCATCAGCGTGTTCATCCAGCCACTGGTGATACGAATCCATTTCAGCCTCAAGACGTTCAATGTCGAGGCCTAGTAGAGGGTTATGCCCTCGTTTTTGACCCGTAACATCTGTTGACGACATGCTATTCTTTGAACGCTTAGGGGCGACCGTTTATGAGTGCCGCGTTCAAATCACATGGCTTTGTTTTGCAATGATGAGAAGCAAAGTTCATTGATGCGAGGCAAAAGCAGGGTTTGATGTCTGTCCACCCGACTGTTCAATCTCACCCCAGTTGGTCCCGTCTTGTTGACCTTGTTCGGGAACTAGCATTCATCGACGGCGGCGACGAAAACGCGTTTACATTGGCGAGTGGTCGAAACTCTCGGTGGTTTTTTGATACGAAGCCGGTTATGATGCATCCGGAATCCACTCATCTACTCGGCACTCTCTTCAATCTTAGAATGGATGACTTAGGTGTGGATTTCGTAGGGGGCTTGGAACTTGGAGCAGTGCCCCTTACAGCAATTGCAGTCGCCACTTCCCCTGCTGATTCGCCGCGCCTTGGGTTCATGGTACGAAAAGAAGCAAAAGGACGCGGTGGACGAAAAACAAACAATCCCCCTGGCATTGAAGGTTCTTCTCTTGAAAGAGGGGGCACGATTGTCATCGTAGAAGACGTGACAACTACCGGTGGCTCAGCCATCAAAGCGGTCGAGCGAATCCATCAAGGGACAGCGTGTAAAGTGGTCGCTGTCATCAGTATCGTCGACAGAGAAGAAGGGGCAAAAGAAGCATTTGCAGCTGCCGGCATTCATTTTGAAAGCATCATGACTCGAAGCGATGTGGCTGGCCAATGAGGCAGAATCATGGTTGAAATTTTCAATCCAAGCACGGCGAGTTCGGTCGGTTTGACTGAATTTGCCCCCGATCCGACTGCAGCAGGAGAATTGGTGCTTTTCCATGCGAGTGAGGGCAAACCGTTAGCGACGCCGTGGCAGGTAGCTCTGGCTCGCTCAAACCTCTTAACTCATCTTTCACTGCCCGATGGATATATCCTCGATTGTGCTTGTGGAAGTGGTATTCAACTCGGCGCCCATATGGCTCTTTTACAGCGACCAGGAATAGGCGTTGAACTGGATGTGAAGCGTGCACAAGCAAGTGCTGTCAACCTGCAAGCAATTGCCAAATATCGGAATGAAAAGGATTCACAGCACATGGGAAACACGCGGATTATTGCCGGCGACGGCCGAGACGGTGCGACCGTTTGTGCTGCATTATCAGACCATTTACAACTTGAAGAGTTTCCAGACATTGGCCTCTTACATCTCGACCCTGCTCGTCCACGGAACAGTCGTACGCACGGACTTGAGGAGATGGCACCTCGCCTCGATGAGGTATTCAAAGGCTGGGCCCCTCACTTAACTGAGGGGGAAAATGGGCCTGCTCTACTGCTGGATTTGTCGCCCCGACTCACTCATCTTCAGCGCCTTAAAGTCGAAAAGATGGTCGATGGGGTTTGGAAGGGAATCTCTCGAACCTGGGTGTGGACTTCTCGTGGCCGAGGACGAGTTGACCGGCTTGCTCTGTGGCTTGGTAGTGCTGCGACAAGAGGAGTTGCTCGTCGGTTCGTACGGATTCCGCCATCAATCGCTAATGAAACAAAAGTCGTTTCTGGAGGCGTAGCTCTCAGCCGTGGAGATGGCTTGCCAGTATCTGTGCGCCAACCACCGCGAAGAGGAGAGCGAGTCAGTATCTTGGATGCCGCCCTTGTTGAGAGTGGGCTTGCCGAAGATTGGCTGAAAACTGTAACAAAATCGGAACACATAACGTGGGGAGTTGTTGATGGCCGCCGCCCTCAAATACATCACCAGCATGCACTTCGTCTCGATGATGAGATGGATAGAATGTTGGTTCAGGCAACGGGCCGTGTTGTGGCTTTAGCCCGTATTCAATTGGGAGTTGGCACCGTTGATCAACTGGTTGAATTGCTGCTTGAGCATGATATCTCAAAAATGACGGTTCGCGTCCCCATGGACCCCAAGATTCAACCTAAAATCCAGGGAGCAATAGACCGTCAACTTGCCCGAAGACACGGGCGGAGGGAGGCTTTTGTTGTGCAGCAACCCGATGATGAAATGCTCCTCATTTGTATCGCTGAATAATTTCCCCCTCCTCGCGCCACGAATCAATCAAGAAAAGCCCTTCAAAAGGTGGTGTTTTTGCGTCTCAGTATCGCGAAGGTGCATCGCGGTCTTGATATAGGGGGGTTTGGTCGGGAACCTGCTTGACACTCTGTGTTAAGGAGAGGTGAAACACTATGGCACGACAGAAGGAAGAAGAATTAGGAGAAGATTTCTCTTACATCTTGCGAATGGCTGATACCGATATGGATGGACAGAAAACCCTTGCTACGGCATTGACTGCGGTAAGAGGCGTCGGTCCAAGAACTGCGATTCAGATTTGCAAGAACACTGGTTTCGACCCTGCTTCACTTGCCGGACACCTCTCGGTAGATGAACAGGAATCACTCCGTGTTGCAATCGAAGGCTACGCTGAAACTGTCCCACTTTGGATGCTTAACCGACAACGAGATATTGAAACCGGCGATGAACTTCATCTAACCGGCCAACAAGTTGTTCTTACTCTTGAAGACGATATTAACCGTCTTCGAACCATGAAGTGCTACCGTGGCGTTCGTCACGCAAGCGGAAACAAAGTTCGTGGACAACGTGGCCGTTCAAATGGCCGTGGTGGACTTACACTCGGTGTAAGTCGAAAGAAGAGTTGATTTGGAGGGATGATATATGGGAGAACCAAAGTTTGCACGACCTAAGTTTGACACGCCTTCCCATCCATGGAAGGCTGCACGTATTGAAGAAGAGCATGCAATTCAAGCAAATCACGGCCTGAAAAACATGCGTGAAATCTGGAAGGCCAAGTCTCAACTTCGCCGCCACCGACGTCAAGCAATGCGCTTGATTGGTATGGTTGACACCAGTGAAGCTCACGGAAAGCGTGAGATGGAAGATATGCTTCGCTCGCTGCACAACAAGGGACTGATCTCTTCTGATGCGAAACTCGACGATATTCTGTCTTTAAACACAGAAGATATCCTTAACCGACGTCTTCAAGCCCAGGTTTACTACAAAGGTCTTGCAATCTCAATGAAGCAAGCTCGTCAGTTTGTAACTCACGGGAAAATTGTTATCGGCAATCAAAAAGTTACAATCCCTTCCTACCCTCTCTCACGAGATGAGGAAGAACAACTCACATGGCACCCAAGTTGCCCATGGGTTGGCAATCCAGAGCACCCAATTCGAAAGGCCATTGACGGACGAGCTTCAACTGCAGAATACGGCGTTGAAGAAGAACAAGTTGACCCAGAAGCAAGCACTGAGTTTGCTGAGGAAGTCGTTGCTGCTGCTGAAGAAGCCCCATCCGCTGAGAAAGTTGGAGGTGACGAGTGATGACACGACGTGCTATTATCAACATTTTTAGTTCATACAACAACATTTTGATGACTGCTACCGACCTAACCGGTGCGGAAACAATCACAACCTGCTCCGGTGGACAAGTTGTCAAGTCTTCGAAAGACAGCGGAGGCCAATTTGCTGCTACTCGGGCTGCTGAAAAGATGGCTGATGAACTCAAGGACAAAGAGTTCACACAACTCATCATCAAGTATCGCGCACCTGGAGGTAACCTCTCCAACAACACAGGACCTGGCGCTCAGGCTGCAATCCGTGCACTTACTCGTGCTGGAATGACAATCACTCGTATCGAAGACGTGACCCCAATTGCTCACGATGGTACAAAGAAGAAGGGTGGCCGCCGTGGTCGCCGTGTTTGATTTTTGAGGTGGAAAAAATGGATGTACAAATCGTTGACGGCTGGCCAAGAGACAATGCAATTCGAATTCTTTTGACAAACACAGACGCTGCGCAAGTGAACGCAATCCGTCGTGCACTTATCGCTGATGTTCCTAAATTGGCAATTGACCGAGTTAATTTTGACCAAGGCACCCATCAAGACAACAAAGGACAAGTTTTCGAATCTGTCAACGTATTGCCTGATGAAGTGATTGCTCACCGATTAGCAATGATTCCAGTCCCAACTTACCCTGATGAAGGCATCACTTTCCCGGAAGATTGTCCGACATGCAAAGACATGGCTGAAGAATCCAAAGGTTGCATGACCTGTCAAGTTCTTTACCACGTCCGCAAAGAAGGACCTTCGGAAGATTCCGATGAAGAATTCCGAACCGTCTACGCAGAAGATCTTACGACCATTTCCGACCAAATGTTTGACATCCGTGAAGAGCATAAGCGCATTCCTTTGACCATCCTTTCGAAGGGTCAATACCTTGAGTTCTATGCATTTGCTACTCTTGGGCGCGGACGAGACCATGCCAAGTGGTCTCCAGTCGCGGCTGTTGGTTTCCAACAGCACCATGTTGCAACTCTTGAAAAGCCAAAGAAAGCAAAAATTCTCTTCGACCTTGGTTTGAAGACCTCGGATGGAAAGCCAATCGATGCAAAAATATTTGGAAAGGATAAGAAAATGACGGATATCAATCACCTTCTAGACCTTGAAAAAGCACTTCACCAAGTCGGACCAGGAACAAACCGTGATGGCGACTTTGATGAAGCCATTACAATGGAAGCTGTAGAAGGCGCATATGTGCTCAATTACGAAACCGATGGAAGCCTCACTCCAGAGCAAGCATTCAACGGTGCAATGAAAGAACTTCAAGACCGTTTCGAGCGATTGTCGGGCGAAATCGACCAAGCTTTGGCTTGATTCGTTTATCCGAGGTTTGATAATGGTGCAAGTAATGGTTGGGCTATGCAGAACGCCCGCCGAATGGCAATTAGCCTAACTTTGCTATTCCTCGTTGCAGCAATGATGCCAATGGTATCAGCTCTCGATGAATACGTCGGTTTTGAAAAGAACGCTTCGAATGAAGAAGCCAAGTCCAGTGAACAGCCCAATAAACTGATGTTCAAAGACCCTGCTGAAAAGTCGACGACAAGCGGTAGAGCCGCTTGCGTAACACAGTCTGATGCTGGAACTCCTGGGGATGCTGGTAGCAGCGCAAACACTTCTCGAAGCCTTGGTACGAACCCGAACAGCGGCCAAACAGGTAGCCAAGGTTGCATGGATTCTGCTGATACTGAAGATTGGTATGAAGTCACTATTACGGCTGGCAAAGATGTCGATGTTGAGTTGACAGTTCCTGCAAGTGCTGACTTCGACCTTTACCTCATCGATTCCTCTGGAACCTATGTTGACGGCTCAGAATCAGTAACAGCACTCGAAAAAGTCAGTACTTCTGGGACCTCCATTTCAGGTAGTGCTGGGACTTTTTACATTGAAGTGCTCGTATACAGCGGAGACGGTCAGTATTCTCTTCGAACATGGACCAATAACACCCCTCCTCGCCCCGACCTTACACTCACCTCGATTGTGGAGCCTGTGTCAGGACAACCAGGCAACTCTGTGAATGTTGAGTATGTAGTTGAAAACATCTACAATACGACTTCTGATGCCTTTGAAGTTCAATTCATTCTTTCAACCGATCAAACATACGACTTTGCTGACGAATTAATCGACGTCTCACAAGCTGAGGCGGCACTGGCTGAGAACACCAGCCGGACAACGACTGCTCAGGTTCTTCTTCCTTCGAGTTTAGCAAACGGCACGTATTACTGGTTGCTGTTTGTTGATGGGTATGACAACGTGACTGAAAATAACGAGTCAAACAATTTCCTGGCCTCAGATGGCGTCATGCTTGTGGGTGAGTCGTGTGATGACCTTCATCCAAACGGACAGAATGATGCTGGATTAGGAAGTGATGCACCGAATGAAAACGCCAATGCCTCAACTCCAATGGGTACGAATGTTACTGGAACATACACGGGATGCATTGATGGAATCGATGAAAATGATGTCTTATCTTTCGATGTCCCAGCAAATCATTCCATTGACATAACGCTCACTCTGGATAGAGTTGCTACGACCTTTATCGATTTGGCGAACGGTAACCTCGATGTTGATTCGGGTGCTTCATTTAGCGGAAACGCAGGTACTGTTTCAAGCATAGGGACATCGTATGACGGCGTTGCTGGAACATACTACGTCAACCTCACTCGCTCTGGAACTGGCGTCAACTGGACACTTGATGTTTGGACGAACTACTCGACTCCAGCGCCAAACTTGTTTATTGAAAACCTAACAGGCTCTATCTCTGCAATTGCGGGCGGCGGCGTCGTCTTTGATGTTGAAGTGAACAACACAGGAACAATGCTTGCGCCGGCTTCTCTTGTCACCGCATGGCTGTCTGTTGACGGTGGGCTTGCCGACCATGACGTGGAAATCGGCAATACGAGTATTGCTGCACTGGATATTAATGAATCGGGGACTTTCCAGCTGACTGCAACCATTCCAGCCAACACTCAAGGAGGAAATTATTCGATTATTGCCATGGTTGACTCCGATGAACAGATTGATGAAAAGAACGAAGATGACAACCTAGGTGTTTCCTTTGAAGAACTGCTTGTCGATACGAAAGCAACCTCTTGCCCGACTCAAAACGATGCATCGTCTGGTGGCGATGCCGGCGGCGATGCCGGCGACTTCTCAACCCCCCCAAACCCAGCAGGTGCTGTTAGTTTAGGGGCCGATGTATCTGTAACAATCACCGGATGCGTTCACACTGGTGTCGATGACGAAGACTGGTACGAAATTGACATTTCTCCGGGCTTGAATTTAACAGTGACAATGGTAAATTCTGCCGACCAAGATGCTGACTTGTACCTTCGTGATGACCAAGGAGAATGGTTTGATCGCCCCTTCCTTGGCGGCTCTAATGATGAAACGGTGACGACCGCTGACAGCACTTCATTCTCTGGCACCGGGGGCACTTTTTACATCAGCGTTGAGAGTTTTTCCAGTCTTGGCGTCTACACGCTCATCATTGAAACTGAAGGTGTTGACCCGAACTCGTTTAATTGCGGGCAACAGGATGATCTCGGCCTCGGACAGGATGCTCCGAGTGGCAGCGGAATCAACATTGGACAAAACCCCACGCTTAACGGCCAGGGATGCTTTAGCGGACTTGATGAAGCAGATGTTTTCGCATTCACAGTCAATGATGGTAAGAATTTCGAAATAGAATTCTCTGCAGATTCAGAAATGCCATTCACCGCAATTCTTCAGGATGCAAGTGGAAATCTTGTTGCATTCTCAGACAACACGAGTTTTGGCATGATGTTTACATCGTATGATTCAGAACTTGAAGGCGTAAGTAAGGATTATGTTCTGTTTATTGATTCGAACGGCGGTGCAGGATTTTACAATCTTACACTAGAAAGTCTTGATTCGGCTCCTGCTGACATTGGCATATCTTCACTGGTTTGCCCAACGAACCACACTTCTGGTTCGGAAGTTCAAATTACTTGGGAATTGGTAAGTCTGCGTGGCGATGCCCTTTCTACCTCCGTTGAACTACATTTGGACCTCATTGACGAAAATGGTGATGACGTAGCACGTATGGCTACAAAGACAGTCGTTGTGGCGGGCCAATACAACACTACATTTGGCTCCGGTGCAGAATATTATACAACAATAGATGAGCAGGCAACTGGAGTCTATAATTGCCGACTTACAATTGATGCTGATGATGATCTAACAGAATCTGATGAAACCAACAACCAAGAAGTTGGAACTCCTTTCTTTATTCAAAATGAGGAGGAATTGTGGGCGAATGATATTGATCGGGATGGATTTAACACAACCGACAACGGTGATGGAATCATCGATGACTGTCCAACAACCTATGGAGACTCGACCATCGACCGAGTTGGATGCGCCGACCTTGACGGTGATGGCGTTTCCAACCTTAACGATGAATGGCCATTCGACCCAAGCCAAGCCCTCGATTCTGATGGCGACTCTTATGGAGATAATCCAGAAGGCATTGATGGAGATGCATGTCCTGAAGTATTCGGGATTCCAAATGGAGTTGGTGGAGACGGATGTCCTGCTGCTGACACTGATGCTGATGATGACGGCGTGGATGATACTGCAGACCAGTGCCCTGACACACCGGAAGGAACGGTCGTTGGAGATGATGGTTGTGAGTCAACTGATGAAGAGCCAAGCAATCCTGATAATAGCACGCCTATCGGCGGTAATACAACAGTCGATACGAACGTTACTGACGGCACCAACGATGATGATGACACGTCAGGAAGCGCTGATGAAGGTTCAGCAGATACAGATTCGTCTCAATCGAATACGGGCCTCTTTGGACTTTCTTACGTGACGCTCGGAATTGCAATTGGTGCTGTAGTTGTCCTGTTACTTTCGCTTGTGTTCGTTATGCGTGGACGTAGTGAAGGCAGCGACGATAGAGCGTTTGACCAACAGCAGATGGCATACGCATCAGTTGCTGGTTCAACTGCAGCCGCCGATCCAACAATTACACCTGAACAGTTAGCCTATGAGCAGCAATTAATCGCTGCCGGATATCCTGCAGATTACGCAAGAACCTATGCGGACCAACATTTCCGCCCTTGGTTAAAAGCCTGATTTTTGCAAGCGAATCCTGATAGGGAAAAGCGAATGCTCTTGACCCTCCGGCGGCTGGGTTCATTCATGCAAGCCCTTATGGAAACCAGCGCCGGAAATATCACCATTAATCTCTACAACGAAAAAGCACCGGATACAGTCGCTAATTTTGTTCGCCTCGTCGAAAGTGGCCATTACAATGGGCTCCATTTCCACAGAGTAATTGAGAACTTCATGATTCAAGGCGGATGCCCTCACTCAAGTGACCCGAACTCTGGACGTGCAGGAACCGGTGGCCCAGGCTGGAAAATCCCTTGTGAACGCTCAGCACTCAACCTCAAGCACGACCGGCCAGGAATCTTCTCCATGGCAAATGCAGGACCCAACACCGGTGGCTCGCAATTCTTCCTTACAACCGTTCCAACACCTTGGCTTGATGGAAACCATGCAGTATTTGGCGAGGTTATCGATGGAATGAATGTTGTCAAGGCAATTGAAATGTGCGATAAGCTATCTGGAGATCGACCAAGAACTCCACAAAAAATCATTCGGGTTTCTCTACAATGATTGCCCCCTCAGCATTTGCTACGATGCAGTGAGGCGTTCATTTGTCCGCTTTGTATTTTTAATCAAAGTGGGTTGCTTCTCATTCATTTCGCATAACTCTCCAACGGACTGTTCAAAGCGAGCCCCGGCGGAAGCGTTGCTATCTGCGTGAACAAGAACGGCCGAAGGTGGGGCATCAGTGCGAACTGTGAAGAAGTTCAGCCCCAAGGGTTGAACATGGCCGATGTTCGTATCGAAGCCGACACGATGGGGGAACTGGAAGTTCCTGCTGACAAATATTACGGGTGCCAAACAGCCCGTTCTCTGATTAATTTTGATATTGGAGAAGATACTATGCCCGTGGGCGTAATTCGCGCCTTTGGAATTCTCAAACAGGCTGCTGCGAAAACGAATGTGACACTCAAACAACTTGAACCTGAAGTTGGCGACCTCATAATCGCTGCAGCACAAGAAGTGTTGGACAACTGTTTGGATGAACACTTTCCTCTCAGCGTTTGGCAAACAGGTAGCGGTACACAGTCGAATATGAATGCAAATGAAGTCATTGCAAATCGAGCCATTGAGCTTGCTGGCGGAGTTCTTGGTTCAAAATCCCCCGTCCATCCAAACGACCATGTCAATCGGGCACAGTCTTCCAACGACACGTTTCCAACTGCAATGCACATCGCTGCTGCTGAAGCCATCACTCATTCGCTGTTGCCAAGTGTACGCGCCCTTCGTAACGCACTCGCCCAAAAGTCTGAAGATTGGAAAGACATTGTGAAAATTGGAAGAACCCACCTCATGGACGCCGTGCCTCTCACCCTCGGGCAGGAAGCATCGGGGTGGGTTGCACAACTGGACGCTGATTTACGGCGTATCGATTTCGCTCTTGACGATTTATTCGAACTCGCCCTTGGAGGTACTGCGGTTGGCACTGGCCTGAACACACACCCATTGTTTGCTCAAATGGTTGCAGATGAGATCGCCAACATCACAGGCTTGACGTTCTGTTCTGCCGAAAACAAGTTTGCTCAACTCGCTGCTCATGATGCAATCGTAGCCGCATCTGGCGCATTGAACACACTCGCCGTGTCACTGATGAAAATAGCCAACGACATTCGATGGCTCGGCTCTGGCCCACGTTGTGGATTTGGAGAATTAGCCCTACCAGCAAATGAACCAGGTTCATCCATCATGCCAGGGAAAGTGAACCCAACCCAAGCTGAAGCGATGACAATGGTTTGCTGCCAAGTAATGGGGAACAACACGGCTATTACAATTGGTGGGAGTCAGGGCAATTTTGAATTGAATGTATTCAAGCCAATGATGATTCATAATTTGATGCACTCTATACACTTACTGACCGATTCGTGCGCAGCATTCCGGACAAAGTGTGTTGAAGGCTTGGAACCCGTTGAAGAAAATATTGCGTCTCATCTCGAAAATTCGCTGATGCTCGTCACCGCACTCAATAATCACATTGGCTATGATAAGGCTGCGAAAATAGCCAAAAACGCTCACGAAAAGGGTACAACTCTTCGAGAATCTGCACTCGAACTTGGATATGTGACCAATGAAGAATTCGATGCTTGGGTTAGGCCAGAAAACATGACTGGCCCTCGGAATTCTGAATGATGCTCAGATTAACGTGAACCTTCAACAAAGATGAAGTTGACCAGAACCTGGAATGCAAGAAACCAGCCCACTATCATCACAAAGATTGCTAAACCACCTGGGTCGTTGCCCGTAATCATGCCGTGTGCGATGATGAGAGCGGCAAGACCGAATAGGAAAAAAACTCGATACAGGATTTGTGTAAAAATTCGAGCCTTTGTGGACATTGATCGCCACCCTGCGAAACCGAACCACCGTGCGATGAAACTTGCCTCTTGCTCTGTTTTTTGTGTGTCTGGATTCATCTTAATCGCCTCGTTGCTCTCTTATTGCTTTCCTAAGTAGAAACTCAATCTGGCCATTGACTGAGCGCATTTCGGCCTCAGCCATCCGCTGAAGGATTTCATGAAGTTTAGGATCGATACGCAGCAGTATCTTTTTTTTCTCAACCATAAAATACCTCTTTTAATTCCACTAAACAAATATCCGAACGAATCCACTGGCAATTTGAAATATTCCGAGAACAATCATAATTATTTGAGTGAAGTAATATGACTTCGGAGCATCTTCCTTCGACATCCAACCCTTGCCCTTTACATGTATTCCTCCACGGGTAAAATTGTAAGCAACGTAGCCAAACATCAGTAAGGCTATCGCGAAACCGGGGAGGGACCAAAGAATGAGGTCGGAATCCAAAGGGCTCACTCACTGATACAATGTTCCGGTGTTAACGACCGGAGTGGTGTCTGTTTCAGAGCAGAGAACGACCAGCAGATTACTTACCATTGAGGCTTTCTTATCTTCATCCAGTTCAATGATGTTCTTCTGACTGAGTTGCTCAAGAGCAAGTTCAACCATTCCAACTGCACCTTTGACGATCTCGCTACGTGCTGCGACTACAGCACTTGCTTGCTGGCGACGGAGCATTGCCTGAGCGATTTCTTGAGAGTAGGCTAAGTGGCTAATTCGAGCTTCTAGTACTTCTATCCCTGCTCGCTTGAGGCGTGCCTCAACAGAAAGTTGCAACTCTTGAGCGATGACTTCTTGGTGGCTTGAAAGAGCAACGCCGCCAATGTCTTTGTCTTCAATGATATCGTATGGGTATTTTGTAGCCATAGCCCGCAGTGCTGCCTCGCTTTGAATTTGGACATAACCGTGGTAGTTGTCAACTTCGAACAACGCTTCAGCGGCATCAACGACTTTCCAGACAACAACCGCTGCAATTTCGATTGGGTTTGCATTCACGTCATTGACTTTGAGTTTCGCAGATTCAAAATTACGAATTCGGAATGAAATCTTTTGCTTTTGATACAATGGGTTAACCAAAAAGTGGAATCCTTCTTTTTGGACAGTCCCCGAGTATTTTCCGAAAAACTGCAGTGCTTGAGCCTCATTCGGATTAATGACGAGGTAACTGTTCCACTGTAAGAACCACACAATGGCGATGATAATCTGAAGCAGAATGCCGATGATAATCAGTCCGCCCAATCCATATGTGAAGAACATTAAGAGAAAGATGAAAGGAACGACAAGAAGGTGAATGAAAATACCTAGAAAACCGTTTATTGTGGTTTTTTGTACATCTTTAAACATGATTTCATCATTGCCAGCGGTGATCTGTTGGGTCGGGGGTGCTGTTTGCATACTTGCTCGATTCCTGCTATCATAGTGATATCATAAAGATATTCCTTCAAAGAGGCCATCATTCAGTACTTTACAGCCGTGCCGTAAACAAGAACTTCAAAACCTGTAGTTTTGTCATTATTATTTTTGGATTTGGTGAGGGTTGCTGTCTCAAATCGGACGTTGATC
>TARA_B110000444_G_scaffold9673_1_pt1 | contig 20038 bp, 19 predicted proteins | sample TARA_B110000444 | Tara Oceans TARA_B110000444 (sample SAMEA4398370) | marine metagenome | biome: Polar Biome; feature: [SRF] surface water layer (ENVO:00010504); material: water (ENVO:00002006), including particulate matter (ENVO:01000060) such as... | depth 5 m | reverse complement strand
ATGAGTGAACAAGATCCAATAGTAAGAGAACGTACAGATATTCTAGATGCTGTTGGTAACACAACTGCTGCAACTGGTAAAGGTTTTGCCATTGCATCTGCTGCATTAACATCGTTAGCACTTTTTGCTGCTTATGTAACTTTTACAGGTATTGATGGTATTAACATCTTTAAGGCCCCAGTTTTAGCAATGTTATTTGTTGGTGGTATGGTGCCTGTAGTTTTCTCTGCCTTGGCAATGAATGCTGTTGGTAAAGCAGCCATGGAAATGGTAAACGAAGTGGTAAGACAGTTCAAGGAAATTCCAGGAATTATGGAAGGAACGGGAAAACCAGAGTACGATAAATGTGTTGCTATTTCTACAGAAGCTTCTTTAAAAGAAATGATGTTACCGGGTATTCTAACTATTGGTTTTCCAATTGTCATTGTACTAGTTGGCCTACTAGTATATCCAGATAATAATATGCTGGTTGCAGAAATGCTAGGAGGTTACATGGCCGGAGTTACAGTAAGTGGTGTTCTTTGGGCTATTTTCCAGAACAATGCAGGTGGTGCTTGGGACAATGCTAAGAAATCTTTTGAAGCAGGTGTTGAAATTAATGGTGTGATGACCTATAAAGGTTCTGATGCCCATAAGGCTGCAGTAACTGGAGATACAGTTGGAGATCCATTTAAAGATACTTCGGGTCCTTCTATGAACATTCTAATCAAACTTACGTGTTTAATTGGATTGGTAATTGCTCCCATACTAGGAGGTCATTCTTCTGAAGAAAGTCACGAAATAAATGTAAATACTATTGAGGCGCAGAGTATATCAAATGAAGTTATTGAAAAAGAAATTACTGTAAAAATGGATGCTAATGATGATGGCATAACTAAAGCAGTTGTAAAAACAACAATGACTGAAAATGGTAAAGAAATTTCTACAGAGCAAGTTTTCGAAGGAACAGAAGCAGAAGTAAAAACTCAAATAAAAGCTTTGGAAGATGTTGATATAAAAATTGAAAAGAATTAAACGTATTCAATTAGAATCAAATAAAAAAACCTGCCAATTTTAGCAGGTTTTTTTATTTATAATTTTTTTTCATCTAAAATAATCCATTGATTTCCGCATCAATTTTATTGATGATTTCACCCAAGTCCTCGGGATTGTCAACAAAGTCAATCTCATCTACATCTAAAATAATTAGATTTCCTTTATCATATTTATCGATCCAGGCTTCATAACGTTCATTTAATCTACTTAGATAATCGATGCTAATTGAATTTTCGTATTCTCTACCGCGCTTGTGTATTTGTCCTACTAGATTAGGTATAGAACTACGGAGATAAATTAACAAGTCAGGTGACTCAGTCACGCTTTCCATTAAATCAAATAACGACCGATAATTTTCATAATCACGATTAGTCATTAAGCCCATTGCGTGAAGGTTAGGTGCAAAAATGAACGCATCTTCATAAATGGTACGATCTTGTATAATGGTTTTTTTATCTCTTCGAATATCTAGAATTTGACGAAAACGAGAATTTAAAAAATACACTTGAAGATTAAAAGACCATCGTTCCATTTTATTATAAAAGTCATCTAGATAAGGATTGTCTTCAACATCTTCGTATTGTGCTTTCCATTTATAATGTTTAGCTAATAAACCGGTTAGTGTCGTTTTACCGGATCCTATATTTCCTGCTATGGCAACATGCATAAAGTATTAAATTTTAAAAAGTTAATTTGAATTTACTAACCTTATTTCCGTCATAAATATAAAGGAATTCTTGCGTAAGCTGCAAGTCTTTTATACTTATTTCAGGAGATTTTATTTTTGAAGTTTCTTGAGTCTCTATATTGATATAGTATAGGTTGTTATCTTTTTTTACAATTAAATTTTCATTTATCTGTGATATCTTTTGATAACCTTCATTAGGGATTTCTATAATTAGGCTTCCATAAATATTATAGGCTCGAATGTATTTTTCAGTCATTAAAAAACAATAATTTATGTTACTAACTTGTTGTATGACTTCTCCATTTAAAGGCTGTGATACTGTTGTTTTATTCTGGTTTCTATAGTTGTAAAGTTCTAATTGCTGTGAATCCAAATTAAAAGCCCATAAACTAGTATTTGCAGCAATTGATACTTGGCTAGTATTGATAAACTCATAAATGGTATTAAAATTAATTCGCTCGATTTCAGATAGTTTATTATCCAATAAAACCACAACATTAAAATCTTGATAGTAAACTGCAATGTTCATGGGATTAGAAATATCAACAGAATATATTTCACCTAATTGAAAATCCTTAAAATTAAATACGCTATGATTGGTTTTTTTAAAAAGAATTTGATCTTTGATATAATAAAAATTATCGTGAAAGTCTATTCCAATAAATTTTTCTGCGTCTAAATACGAAGTCTCCACCAAAGTAATTTCTTGAGAAAATACTAGTAAAGGTAATAGCACGAAGGTTAATAAATATTTCAAAACGCACACAAGATATGAAATTCTAAATTTATAAAAACATGAAATTAATAGCTTTAAATTTATGCAATGATTTAACTAATTTTACTATTATGATTAAAAATGATAACTTGCTTTTTTTATGAATCCAACTCCAAGAAAATTAGAAATTATTACAATAGCGTCAGCTTTATTTAAAGACAAAGGCTTTAGTGCTGTTACGATGCGCGATATTGCCAAGGCAATGGGAATAAAAGCAGCTAGTCTATACAATCATATTAAAAATAAAGAAGAGATACTTACCTTTATAATTATTTCTTTAGCGGAAGAATTTATTAATGGAATCGATGAAATCAAAGAAGAAAATAATACTTGTATTGATAAATTAAAAAAAATTATAGCATTACATGTTGATATAGCAACGAGAAATACAAATGGTATGGCTTCTTTAAATAATGATTGGATGCATTTAAAGGATCAATTAGGTTATTATTTAACCCTAAGAGTTAATTATGAAGATACTTTTAGAACAATAATTAATGAAGGAATAAAAAAAAATGAAATAAAATCTATCAACTCTGATATCATGTTATTTTCCATACTGTCAACACTACGGTCATTGTATATTTGGATTCCTCAAAAAGAAGATATGAACTCTAGTTTATTAGCAACTAACCTAAGTGAGGTTCTGTTAAAAGGAATTAACAAATAAATTATAAATAATTGTTATCTTTGTGTCTTAAACTAACGTTTGTTAGTTTGTTAAAGTAAAAATAGTAATTGTGCCAAAGTTTTATCCATTAAAAGTAAAAGACCTATATAAAGACACTGAACAATGCTCGGTCATTGAGTTTGATATACCTGAAGATTTAAAAGATAAATTTAAATATAAAGCGGGCCAGTATTTAACTCTTAGAGAGACTGTAAACGGAGAAGACATAAGGCGTTCCTATAGCTTATGTTCAAGTCCCATAGATGATGAATGGAAGGTTGCAGTTAAACAAATTCCCGATGGAAAATTTTCAACTCATGTCAATCAGTTCCTAAAAAAAGATGACACCTTACAGGTAATGAAACCTATGGGAAGGTTTGGTACTGCAATTTCTGAGATTCCAAAAAACTACATAGTTTTTACTGCAGGAAGTGGAATTACTCCCATACTTTCTATGATCAAAACACATTTAGCCAAAGAACCCAATAGCACATTTAAATTATTTTATTTAAACCGTACTGTAAAAACTATTATCTTTAAAGAAGAAATAGAACAGCTTAGAAACCAGTATTTTGGAAGATTAGAAGTGTTTTATTTTTTAACTAAAGAGTCAAGAGATAGTGAGTTGTTTAATGGAAGGTTTACCAAAGAAAAGTTAGCAGTCATTTTTAATAAATTAGTGAATGTTTCTGAATTGGACGAGTGTTTTTTGTGTGGGCCTGAAGAGATGATATTTTTAGTTAAAGATGAATTGATTGAGGCAGGAATGTCTGTAGAGCATATTCATTTTGAATTATTTGTTACTGGATTGTCAAAAAAAGTCAAACCAAAAGTAAATAATAACCAAATAGTAAAAGAAGAGGAGGTAGCGATAACAATTATCGATGGAGGTAAAGAATTCCATTTTGGAATGACTAACAATGATGATAATGTTTTAGATACAGCTTTAATTGCTGGTGCTGACTTACCTTTTGCCTGTAAAGGTGGAGTTTGTAGTACCTGTAAATGTAAAGTTACTGAAGGCTCTGTTAAAATGAAAGTTAATTATGCGTTGGACGAAAAAGAAGTTTCTGAGCAATTTGTTTTAAGTTGCCAAGCTGTCCCGACAAGTAAAAAAGTGATTTTAAATTTTGATGTATAATATTTAATTTGAAAAAGGTAAAAGCTTTTTCTAATACCAGACCAATGAGTGAAGAACAAATAAAAAATTTAGAAGCTCAATTTAATGCACGAATTGATCGTGATGAGAAGATTGAACCCAAGGATTGGATGCCTGAAAAGTACAGAAAGACGCATATTCGTCAAATGTCTCAACATGCTCACTCGGAGATTGTTGGAATGTTACCTGAAGGAAATTGGATTACACGTGCTCCTTCTTTAAGAAGAAAAGTAGCACTCTTAGCAAAAGTCCAAGATGAGGCAGGTCATGGTTTATATCTATATTCAGCCACGGAAACATTAGGGATATCTCGTGAAGAAATGTACGAGCAGTTGCATACTGGAAAAGCAAAATATTCAAGTATTTTTAATTATCCAACGCTAACTTGGGCAGATATGGGTGCAATAGGATGGTTGGTAGATGGTGCGGCAATTATCAATCAAGTTCCTCTGTGTAACACTTCCTATGGGCCCTATGCAAGAGCAATGGTCAGAGTTTGTAAGGAAGAAAGTTTTCATCAGCGTCAAGGTTTTGAAATCATGATGAAGTTAGCAAAAGGAACCCCTGAACAAAAAGATTTAGCTCAAGATGCTTTAAACCGTTGGTGGTGGCCTTCTTTAATGATGTTGGGACCAAAAGATGAAGAGTCTATTCATACGGAACAGTCGATGAAATGGAAATTAAAGCGTAAGTCCAATGATGATTTACGGCAGCAATTTATAGATCAAACAGTTCCCCAAGCAGATCTTATTGGTCTCACGATTCCAGATCCAGAATTGAAATGGAATAAAGAACGTGGTAGCTATGATTTTGGTCCGATTAACTGGGACGAATTTTGGCAAGTAGTTAAGGGTTATGGACCCTGCAATAAAGAACGAATAAAAGCTCGAGTGGGTGCTTGGAAAGAAGGAGAATGGGTTCGCGATGCAGCTATGGCTTATGCAGAAAAACAAGCAAATAAAAATTTAAATAAAGCTGTCTAAACTAATAAAGATGAAAAAAAGTTGGCCCCTTTGGGAAGTATTTGTTCGATCAAAAAATGGTTTAGAACACAGACATTTTGGAAGCCTGCATGCAGCAGATGCAGAGATGGCTCTGGAGAATGCTCGGGATGTATATACCAGGCGAAATGAGGGGGTTAGTATTTGGGTCGTAGAATCTAAAAACATAACAGCCTCCAATCCTTCAAATAATGGAGAACTATTTGAGCCTGCTCAAGACAAGGTTTATCGTCATCCAACTTTTTATAAGTTACCTGACGAAATAAAACATATGTAATGAAAAATAATTTATACAATTATATCCTTGGAATTGCAGATAACAGCCTTATTTTAGGTCAACGTTTAGGTCAGTTGTGTGGCCACGGTCCAAGTTTAGAAACTGATATAGCTTGTACAAATATATCATTAGATTTATTTGGACAAGTACGCAGTTATTTTCAATATGCTGCAAAAATTGCTGGTGACCAAAGAACAGAAGATGATATCGCAATGCTCCGAAAAGAACGCGATTATAAAAATGTTTTATTAGTAGAACAACCAAATACCAATTTTGCTTTTACAATTGGGCGACAATTTTTATTTGATGTTTATCATTTAGCATTTTTAACCGAACTCCAAAACAGTAACGATTTTACATTATCAGTAATTGCAAAAAAATGTGTTAAAGAAGTGAGTTATCACTTAAGATTTTCATCTGATTGGGTAAAACGATTAGGCAATGGTACTTCAGTGAGTAAAGAAAAAATGCAAGAAGCTATCAACGATTTATGGACTTATACGGACGAATTGTTTTATCAAACAAACGTTGATAAAGAAATGGTTTTTGAAGGAGTAGGAGTGGATGTTACTAAGTTAAAAAACAATTATTACAGTCACATAAATAAGATCTTGTTAGAAGCAACACTCGAAATTCCTGAATCTAAATGGTTTCAAACAGGAGGTAAAGAAGGTATTCACACAGAGCATTTAGGATATTTGTTAAATGATTTACAATATATGCAACGCACATATCCGAATATGGAATGGTAATATGATAGAAACAACAGATCAAAATATTGAACAAGTTTTAATTTCGGTCCTAGAAAAGGTATCCGACCCAGAAATACCAGTATTATCTATTATGGATATGGGAGTTGTTCGATCTGCTCTTATTATAAATGGTAACGTTAAAGTTCAAATTACGCCAACTTACAGTGGTTGCCCGGCAATGGATGTAATTGGTGATGATATAAAAAAGGCGTTAAAAGATGCTGGTTATGAATCAAAAGTAGATTTAATACTTCATCCTGCTTGGACAACTGATTGGATTACACCAAGAGGAAGGAAAGCATTGGAAGATTATGGAATAGCCCCACCCTTAAACCCAACAGCAGATAAAGAAGTATTATTAGAAGAAAAAAGAATGGTAAGCTGTCCAAACTGTAAATCAACGAAAACAGTTGTAATTAGCCAATTTGGTTCCACCGCATGCAAAGCGTTGTTTAAATGTGAAGACTGTAAAGAACCATTTGATTATTTTAAATGCCTTTAAAAAGAACAATTAATGAATAAAAGTATTCTTTTAAAAATAGAAAATCAAGTTGCTTACATCACCTTTAATAGGCCTGATGTGTTCAATAGCTTTGACAGAGAAATGGCGCTTTTACTTCAAGCTACTTTAGACGATTGTGAAAAAAACAGCAAAGTTAGATCTATAGTTCTTAATGGTAAGGGTAAAGCTTTTTGTGCTGGACAAGATTTAAAAGAAGTCACTACACCAGAATTAAACCCTGGTTTTAAAAAAATATTAGAAGAACATTACAATCCAATTATTATAAGAATTAGAAATATAAACAAACCTATTGTCGCGGCGGTTAACGGAGTTGCAGCAGGTGCTGGAGCAAATATAGCTTTAGCTTGTGATGTTGTAGTGGCCTCTGAAAATGTAAGTTTTATTCAAGCTTTTAGTAAAATAGGATTGGTTCCAGACAGTGGAGGTACGTTTTTTTTACCTCGTTTAATTGGTTTTCAAAAAGCCAGTGCATTAATGATGTTTGGAGATAAAATTCCTGCAAAAGAAGCGGAGGCATTAGGTATGATTTATAAAGTTTTCCCGGTCGATACTTTTAATGAAGAAGTCAATACAATAGCAACTCGTTTAGCAAATATGCCCACAAAAGCACTTGGTTTTATTAAAAAAATGCTAAATGAATCAATGACCAACACTTTAGAAAAACAATTGGATTTAGAGGGAAAATTACAGATTGAGGCGGCACAATCCGAGGATTACATAGAAGGAGTTAATGCCTTCATTGAAAAAAGAAAACCAATATTCAAAGGAAAATAATATGGATAAGGAAACTCTGATACAAGTACATGACAATGTGAAGCCTTATATTCATGAAACACCAGTGCTTACCTCAGAGTTAATTAACAAAATTTGTGGTTGTCATGTTTATTTTAAGTGTGAAAACTTTCAAAAAATGGGTGCCTTTAAAATGAGAGGAGCTATCAATGCGATTCAAAATTTAACTTCCAAGCAAAAAGAAAATGGAGTCGTAACTCATTCTTCAGGAAATTTTGCTCAGGCAATTTCACTTGCATCAAAATATTTAAATACAAAAGCGTTTATTGTGATGCCAGAAAATGCTCCTCAAGTTAAGAAAGATGCAGTTTTAAATTATCAAGGAATCATTGTTGAATGTAAATCCAACATAAAAGCAAGAGAAATTGAAGCAGAAAGAATTGTTAAAAACGAAAACGCTACTTTTATTCATCCATCTAATAATGATCAAGTAATCTTAGGACAAAGTACTTCAGCTAAAGAATTATTGGAAAAACAATCCGATTTAGATATTATTTTAGCACCTGTAGGTGGAGGAGGACTTCTCGCTGGTACCGCTCTTTCAGCAAAATATTTTTCAAGTAATTGCGAAGTTATTGGAGCAGAACCTGAAAATGTGGATGATGCATACAGATCTTTAAAGAGCGGAAAAATAGAATATAATAAAAACACTACCACTATCGCAGATGGTCTTAGAACCAATTTAGGAGATCGAAATTTCCCCATTATTTTAGAAAATGTAAAAAAGATAATTCGAGTGAGTGAAGAGGAGATTATTAATGCAATGAAATTGGTTTGGGAACGCATGAAGATGGTGATAGAGCCCTCAAGTGCTGTGCCTCTTGCTGCCTTATTGAAGGAAAAACAAAATTTTAAAAACAAAAAAGTTGGGATTATAATTTCTGGTGGGAATGTAGACTTGACTAATTTACCATTTTAAACAATTATTATGAAAGTTGGAATTATAGGAAGTGGAACCATGGGAAGCGGAATAGCGCAAGTTGCTGCGACTGCTGGTTGCCAGGTAAACTTATTTGATGCTAATCGAGCAGTGTTGGAAAAGTCAAAGGCTTCTCTAGAAAAAGTATTAATCCGTTTAATTGAAAAAGGACGAATCGATACCTCAGAAAAAAATAGAATCCAAAGTAATATTAATTACGTTGATTCTTTAGAAGAATTAAGTAATTCCGATTTAATAATTGAGGCAATCATAGAAAATCTAGAAATAAAGAAAAAAGTTTTTTCGGAATTAGAGATTTTGGTAAGTGATGATTGCATAATTGCTTCAAATACATCGAGCTTATCCATAGCATCTATCGCTGCATCATTAAAAAACCCAAAACGTTGTGTAGGTATTCATTTTTTTAATCCTGCCCCTTTAATGAAATTAGTGGAGGTCATTCCTGCAATACAAACTTCCTATGAAACCCTAGAAAAATCAATTGATACCATTTCAAGCTGGGGAAAAACAGTAGCTATTGCAAAAGATACCCCGGGTTTTATAGTAAATCGAGTAGCTAGACCTTTTTACAGCGAGGCGTTGCGAATATATGAAGAAGGTGTTGCTAGTTTTCAAGCCATAGATAACAGTTTAAAGAACTTAGGAGGGTTCCGTATGGGGCCTTTTGAATTAATGGATTTTATTGGCAATGACATCAATTTTACCGTAACAGAAACGGTATTTAAATCTTTCTTTTTTGATCCGAGATATAAACCTTCATTTACCCAAAAACGTTTTGCAGAGGCAGGCTATTTAGGACGTAAATCTGGGATTGGATTTTACGAATATGATGAAAATAATCAAATAGTCCCCCTTAATAAAAATGAAACCAATATAGACAGTGCTTTGTCTCAATTAATTTTTGATAGAGTTTTAGTCATGTTGATTAATGAAGCTGCAGATGCGTTATTTTGGAATATAGCTTCTGCTAAAGATATTGATAATGCAATGACTAAAGGAGTTAATTATCCAAAAGGACTCTTAGCTTGGGCGGATGAAAAAGGAATTGATTGGTGCGTGAATCAAATGGATCAACTATATGATGAATATCGGGAGGGTAGATACCGTTGCTCACCTATATTACGAACAATGAATCGAGAAAAGAAAAACTTTTTTTAATGGAAAGTAAAGACATTCCTCATAAAATGTTAAGTTTAGATGCCTACAGTCAGTGGTTAGGAATCAAGATATTGTCATGCGAAATTGGAAAGTGTAAACTTGGAATGACGGTTCGAAAAGAGATGTTAAATAGTATGAATAAAGCGCATGGGGCTATCACCTACGCACTAGCAGATACGGCTTTTGGTTTTACAGCAAACACTTATGGAAAATATGCTGTATCTATCGAAACATCAATCAATCACATTGAAGCATTAGAAGAAGGAGATTATTTAATTGCAGAAGCAACCTTGAGCCTTCAAAAAAAAAAAGTGGGCTTTAATATCGTTGAAGTAAGAAGAGAAAATGAATTAGTAGCACTCTTTAAAGGAGTGGTATATAGAACCTCAAAAGACTGGGAAGTATCATGAAAGAAGCATATATAATAGATGGTATTCGAACACCAATAGGAAATTATAAAGGAACATTAAGTGCCATTCGTACTGATGATTTAGGAGCGCTAGTCATCTCAGAAATAGTAAAAAGAAATTCAGAGATTCCAAAAGATGCTTTTGATGATATCATTATGGGTTGTGCAAATCAAGCGGGTGAAGACAATCGTAATGTAGCTCGAATGTCTTCTTTACTAGCAGGAATGCCATTTACGGTCCCTGGCGAAACGGTTAATAGACTTTGTAGTTCTGGATTATCAGCTATTATTCATGCAAATAGAGCGATTAAAGCGGGTGATGGTGATTTGTTTATAGCTGGTGGTGTAGAAAATATGACGCGTGGACCTTATGTTATTGAAAAATCATCTACAGGATTTGGCGGAGATTCAAAAATGTATGATTCTACTTTTGGTTGGCGATTCATCAATCCGAAAATGAAAAAATTATATGGAGTGGATGGTATGGGAATTACCGCAGAGAATCTAGTAGAAAAGTACAATATCTCCAGGAAAGATCAAGATGAATTTGCATATTGGAGCCAAATGAAAGCCAGTAAAGCTCAGCAAAACGGTAGATTAGCAAAAGAAATAGTTACGGTAGAAGTTCCACAACGAAAAAAAGAAGCTATTTTATTTTCTAAAGATGAGTTTATTAAACCGAACACTTCCTTAGAGGTGCTTGGCAATTTAAGACCTGCATTTAAAAAAGAAACAGGTAGTGTTACTGCCGGAAATAGTTCAGGATTAAACGATGGTGCAGTAGCTACTATCATCGCTTCAGAAGACGCAGTAAAAAAATATAATTTAAAACCTTTAGCTCGTATTGTGAGTTCTGCAGTAGTAGGAGTAGAGCCAAGAATAATGGGTATAGGTCCCGTTGAAGCTTCTAATAAGGCGCTATTGAAAGCTGGATTATTACTTGAAGACATGGATATTATTGAGTTAAATGAAGCCTTTGCAGCTCAAGCACTAGCATGTACAAGAGCTTTGGGTTTAAAAGACAATGACGCTAGATTAAACCCTAATGGTGGTGCTATTGCGCTGGGTCACCCTCTTGGAGTTACTGGTGCAAGAATTGCGTACTCTGCCGCGCTAGAATTGAAAGAAAAAAATAAAAAATACGCATTGATAACTATGTGTATTGGAGTAGGTCAAGGATATGCTGCGATTATTGAAAATATAAAATAAACTGGATTATGAAAAAACTAGAAAGTTATATTAATGGTCAATGGTGTTTTGGTTCAGGCGAAGGAATTCCAATGAAAGATGCTGTTACGGGAGAGATTGTTGCGCTATCAGACACCTCAGGATTTAACTTTTCAGAGGTGCTCCATTACGGTAGAGTTAAAGGGGAGGCTTTACGTAAAATGACATTCCAAGAACGTGGAAATATGCTAAAAAAGTTAGCATTTCATTTAATAAAAAAGAAACAACATTTTTACGATCTTAGTTTTCGAACAGGAGCAACTAAAATTGATAGTTGGATAGATATTGAAGGGGGTTTTGGCAACTTATTTGCAAATGCTTCTCTACGAAAGCTTTTCCCAAACCAGTCTTATCATGTAGAAGGAGATCCTATTGATTTGTCAAGAGGTGGACGTTTTATGGCCCATCACATTTTAGTTCCTAAAAGAGGGGTTGCCATTCATATAAATGCTTTTAATTTTCCTGTTTGGGGTATGCTAGAGAAGTGTGCAGTAAACTGGATGGCAGGAGTACCTGCAGTGGTAAAACCTGCAACCAATACTTCCTTTTTAACAGAAGCAGTAGTCAGAGAAATAATAGCCTCCAATATACTTCCCGAAGGTTCTCTTCAATTAATTTCAGGTTCTGCCAGAACAATTTTAGACGCTATTGAGTCGCAGGATGTAGTTACTTTTACAGGTTCTGCTGATACGGGTAGAATGCTAAAAGCACATCCAAGAGTTATCAATGAATCGGTTCCTTTTAATATGGAAGCAGATTCATTAAATTCTTGTGTTCTAGGCGAAGATGCTGTTCCCGGCACTCCTGAATTTGATATTTTTATAAAAGAAGTTCGAAAAGAAATGACGGTAAAATGCGGTCAAAAATGTACTGCTATTCGTAGAATTATTGTTCCTGAAAAATTGATGGAAGATGTTCAAATAGCACTTGGGCAACAACTAGAAAAAGTAACTATTGGTGATCCAAGACTTAAAGAGGTTAGGATGGGAGCTTTGGTTAGTAAAGATCAAGTTCAAGAAGTAAAAGAACGAGTTGGAGAGCTAAGAAAAACAGCTCAATTGGTTTATGGAAATTTAGAGGAGGTAACCACTTTAGGAGCAAGTGCCAAGGATGGTGCTTTTTTAGCTCCAATTTTATTAAGAGAAGATCAACCATTCAAAAATACTGCCATACACGAAATTGAAGCTTTTGGTCCTGTAAGTACTTTAATGCCTTACAAAACTTTAGATGAAGCTATTCGCCTAGCTCACCTAGGAAAAGGATCTTTAGTATCCTCTATCATCACAAATAATGATTTGACAGCAAAGGAATATGTAGTAGAAGCTGCTACGCACCATGGAAGAATATTGGTTTTAAATCGCGAAAATGCAAAAGAGAGTACGGGTCATGGCTCACCGCTACCTACGCTAGTTCATGGAGGTCCAGGAAGAGCAGGAGGCGGTGAAGAAATGGGAGGAATGAGAGGTGTAAAACATTATTTACAACGATGCGCTATTCAGGGCTCTCCAACAACATTGACAGAGGTAACGGGTATTTATCAGCCAAAAGGGGCTTACAAAGAAATTGATCAACATCCATTTGCATATCATTGGGAAGATTTAGAGCCCGGAATGTCTCTTAAAACTCATAAAAGAACTATAACAGACGGTGATATTGTCAATTTTGCTAACTTAACCTGGGATCATTTTTATGCGCATACTGATATCACATCTCTCGATGGAAGTATTTTTGAAAAAAGGACAGCACATGGCTACTTTATATTAGCTGCAGCAGCGGGCTTGTTCGTTTATCCAAATAAAGGTCCTGTAGCTGCAAATTACGGGCTGGAAGATTGTCGCTTTTTAAGACCTATCTATCATAATGATACGGTTTATGTTCGATTAACATGCAAACAGAAAATAGATAGGGATCCAAGAGGGAAAGAACATCCTAGTGGTATCGTAAAATGGTATGTAGAAGTTTTTGATCTGGAAGACGAACTAGTAGCGATTGCAACAATTTTGACAATGGTTCAAAAAAAACAAGAGGTTTTTACTGAAATCACAACTGATAATATAGAAATGTATTTATCAAAATTAGATGAAAATTCGAATCCTTCTTGGGGAATAATGACCCCTCAACATATGATTGAACACTTGGAACATAACTATCGAATTGCATCTTCTGAAATTCAAGATTTTACAATTTCAACTCCTGAAAAACATATTGAAAAAGTGCAAGAGACTTTATATAATTATAAACCAATGCCTGTTGGCTATGATTTTCCTCTTTATAAAAAAGGACAACTAGAAGTATTGAAACATGAAAATCTAGCTACAGCAAAATTAAAATTATTAGAAGCAAGAGATGCGTATTTAGAGTTCTACAAAGAAAATCCAAAAGCTATCGTTAAAAATGTTGTTTTTGGTCATTTAGAGAAATACGAGTGGTATCTATTAGATCGAAAACATTTAAATCATCATTTTAAACAATTTGGATTATTATAATATGGAAGCATACGTTCACAACACAATCAATAAAGGTATTGCTACGATTGAGTTTTTTCATCCAACTCACAATAGCTTACCTGAAAAAATACTTACAAAACTCGCCAATACAATCAAGGAAGCGGGACAGGACAACACCATTAAAGTTATTATTTTAAAAAGTGGAGGTCACCGTACTTTTTGTGCTGGAGCAAGTTTTGAGGAATTAACTGCAATCAACGATTCGGTTGCTGGAAAAGCTTTCTTTTCTGGTTTTGCAAACCTAATTAATGAAATGCGCAAATGCCCTAAATTTATTATTGGAAGAATTCAAGGAAAAACGGTAGGAGGTGGTGTTGGAATTGCCGCAGCTACAGATTACTGTATGGCTACAAAATTTGCAGCCATTAAGTTGAGTGAATTAAATGTTGGAATTGGCCCTTTTGTAGTTGGACCAGCAGTCCAGCGAAAAATTGGTCTGAGTGCTATGTCACAAATAGCAATGGATGCAAATTCTTTTTACAGTGCTGAATGGGCAAAACAAAAAGGACTCTTTTCTCAAGTATTCGAAACTGCAGACGAATTAGATGCAGCTATTTTAACTTTTGCAACAAACTTATGTACTTACAATCCTGAAGCTATGATGGAAATGAAAAAAGTATTTTGGGTGGGTACCGAAAACTGGGATCGTTTGTTAGCAGAACGAGCTTCGATAAGTGGACGTCTAGTTTTATCTGAATTTACAAAAGAGACCTTAAAAAAAATTAAATAAATGTTTTACAGTTTTAAAGGACATATTCCAGTAGTTCACGAAAGCAGCTTTGTTCATCCTCTTGCAGCTGTTACAGGTAATGTTGTAATAGGCAAAAATTGTTATGTAGGGCCTGGAGCTGCAATTCGTGGTGATTGGGGCGAGATCATTTTAGAGGATGGAGTTAATGTTCAAGAAAATTGTACCATACATATGTTTCCTGGAAAAACAATTTTTTTAAAAGAAGGTTCACATGTAGGTCATGGTGCCATTATCCATGGAGCTAACTTAGGTCGTAATTGTCTTATAGGCATGAATAGTGTCATTATGGACGATGCCGTTATCGGAGACCAATCAATTGTTGGAGCGATGACCTTTGTAAAAGCAGCATCGGTTTTTCCTAAACGAAGTTTAATAGTAGGAAATCCAGCCAAAGTTTTAAAAGAAGTTTCTGATGAGATGTTAAATTGGAAAACTGCAGGAACTAAATTATATCAACAATTACCTGCCGATTGCTACAAAAGTTTGAAAGAAGTGGAACCGCTTCGAGAACTTCCAAGAAACAGGCCTAAGCAAGAAGATTTTTACAAAACATTTAGGGAAATAAAAAATAAAAAATAAGAAAGACAATAATCAATGTCCGAATATAAATTTAAAATGCCAAAACTTGGCGAGAGTATTACTGAAGCAGCCATTATCAAATGGTTTAAAAATGTTGGTGAAACGATTGAAGAAGATGAGGTGCTTTTAGAAGTAGCTACCGATAAAGTAGACTCTGAGGTTCCATCATTGGTAACAGGTACAATTACAAAATTACTATACCAGCAGAACGATGTTATAAAAATTGGAGAAACGATTGCACTTATAGAAACAGATAGTCAAATAAAAACTATCAAAAAACAGCAGGCTTCAAAAAAAGAAACTCCTAAAAGTTCAAAGTCAAGCTCTTTAGAGCCGAATACAAAAACTCAATCAGTTGAATTTGAGGTTGCGAATCCAAATTTACATTTTTCACCATTAGTAGTTAGTGTAGCGAAGGAATATCATATTAGTTTTGAAGAATTAGCACGAATCCCTGTTTCTGGTAATGAAGGGCGTTTACGTAAAAGTGACCTCATGAATTATATTGAAGCAGATCGACCTTTTAAATATGCGCAGCCAAAAGAATCAGAAAATAAATTTAAAGTTCCTGATTTAAAATTTGATAAAGGAAAAGGGAAGCTTGTTGAGATGGATCGTATGCGACAAATGATTGCAGATCGAATGGTTTTTAGTAAGCACACTTCTCCTCACGTTACTGCATATGTGGAGGCAGATTTAACGGAGATGGTAAACTGGAGAAATCATGTTAAAAGTAATTTTTTAGAAAAATATCAAGAAAAGTTAACTTTTACTCCCCTATTTGTGGAAGCTGTTGCTAGCGCACTCCTTGATTTTCCGATGATCAACTCGAGCTTAGATGGTAAAAATATTATTGTAAAAGAAGAAATTAATATAGGAATGGCAACCGCCTTACCCTCTGGTAATTTAATTGTTCCAGTTGTTAAGAATGCCGATAAAAAAAATTTAAAGGAGCTTGCAGTATCCATCAATTCATTATCACTAAAAGCCAGAAAAAATAAATTAAAAGCAGATGATACGAGTGGCAGTACTTTCACTATTTCGAATGTTGGAACCTTTGGCTCTGTAATGGGAACTCCTATAATTAATCAACCAGAGGCTGCAATACTTGCTACTGGAATTATAAAAAAAAGAGCTGAGGTAATAGAAAGACCAGAGGGCGACTCTATTGAAATAAGACAGATGATGTACTTGTCATTATCTTTTGATCATCGGATTGTAGATGGATTTTTAGCGGGCTCTTTTTTAAGAAGAATAGCTGATAATTTAGAGAATTTTGATAGTAACAGAAAAATATAACCTACCATCTTTTAAAAAAGATAAATAATAAAAAATGATAAAAATAAAAATCACCAAAACTGAAAATTCAAAATTAAATGAATTGGACTTTAATCATATCCCGCTAGGTAAAATCTTCACTGATCACATGTTTATTTGTGATTATGAAAATGGATCTTGGAACCATCCTCGTATTGTACCTATGCAAACCATTGCTACACATCCTGCAACCATGGCTTTGCATTATGGTCAGGCAATTTTTGAGGGGATGAAAGCCACTTTAAATGCAGCTGGAGTTCCTTTGTTATTTAGGCCTTCTAAAAATGCAGCTAGATTAAATTCCAGTGCAGTCCGGATGGGAATGCCTGAGCTTCCTGAAGATTTTTTTTTGGAAGGGTTAAAACAATTGGTGAATTTAGATAAGGACTGGATTCCAAAGAAAAAAGGAAGTGCCATGTACTTGCGGCCATTTATGTATGCAGACGAGCATTTTATAGGAATGCGTGCAGCAACAAGTTATAAATTTATAATTATTTGTTCTCCTGCAGGTCCCTATTTCAGTGAGCGAATAAAACTTTTTGCAGAAAAAAAGTTTATTAGAGCTGCTCATGGCGGAACAGGGGAGGCGAAAGCAGCGGGCAATTATGCAGCAGCAATATTACCCACAGAAAAAGCAAAATCGAAAGGTTACAATCAAGTGTTATGGCTAGACGCAGCCGAACATAAGTATATTGAAGAAGTAGGAACGATGAATATTTTCTTTAAAATTAATGATCAAATTATTACTCCAAAAAGAGATGGATCTATTTTAGATGGGATTACTCGGATGAGTGTGATTGATTTATTAAGACATAAAGGATTTGAAGTAATAGAACGACTTATTTCACTGGAAGAAATCAGAGCGGCTTCTCGTAATGGAAGTTTAGAGGAGGCTTTTGGTACAGGAACAGCAGTAGGAATAGCATATATTCAAGAAATTGGCACGGATGACGATGTTATTCATGTTTCTGACGAAAGTCCAGTTGCAGTGGATATCAACCATACGCTCAATAAAATAAAAATTCAAGAAATAGCGGACCCTTTTGGCTGGATGATTCCAGTAGCTTAATAGTTAAAAATAAAATTAAGATTTGTCAAAGACTAAGAATTATAAAGAGATTTTAAAAAATGGGTTTACTAAACTCTGTACTGCAAAAGCAATGACAGAGGTGTTCGAATCGAATTTTAAAGTTGTTTCAAAATATGTCCACGCCACTTCTAGGGGTCATGAAGCCATTCAAATAGCTTTAGGAATGCAGTTGTTACCCCAGGATTACGTGTTTCCATATTACAGAGACGACGCTATGTTACTTGCAATGGGCATGACTCCTTATGATTTAATGCTTCAGGTATTAGCAAAAAAAGAAGATCCTTTTTCTGGAGGTAGAACCTATTACAGTCACCCTAGTTTAAAGGACGATGACAAGCCAAAAATCCCGCATCAGAGTTCAGCAACTGGCATGCAAACGATCCCTGCCACTGGGCTTGCGATGGGTATGCAATATAAAGAACTGGTAGATTCAAAATCGAATAGCAATACATTTAATGCCTCTGACGAACCCCGACCGATTACCGTTTGTTCACTTGGAGATGCCTCTGTTACTGAAGGTGAAATTTCGGAAGCATTTCAAATGGCAGGATTAAAACAACTTCCTATTTTGTATTTAGTTCAAGACAATGAATGGGATATTTCAGCAACAGCTCAAGAAACCAGAGCACAAAATGCCTACGAGTATGCAAAAGGGTTTAAGGGCTTAGAGGCGATCTCTATCGATGGTACTAATTTTGAAGAATCGTATGAAACCATACAAAAGGTGATATACACGATTCGAACCGAACGCCGACCTATTTTAGTGCACGCTAAAGTTCCCTTATTAAACCACCATACCTCGGGCGTACGCATGGAATGGTATCGTGACGATTTGGAACAATCAAGACTACGAGATCCTTATCCAAAAATGAAACAGTTATTACTAAAAAATGATTTTTCTACTAATGAAATAAATTTAATTGAGAAGACTACCTTAAGTTCAGTCCAGCAGGATTTAATAAAGGCACAAAATGCAAAGGATCCAGGCCCCAAAGATTTATTTACTCACGATTTTGCACCGACTCCAATTACCGAAGAAAAAGGAGAAAGAACACCTGAAAATGGAGAGAAAGTAGTTATGGTAGATTGTGCCTTATTTGCGATCGAGGAGTTAATGTCTCAGCATAAGGAATGCTTGTTATATGGACAAGATGTTGGTGGAAGATTGGGAGGTGTTTTTAGAGAAGCCGCTACCTTAGCTCAAAAATTTGGAGACCATCGGGTATTTAATACGGCAATTCAAGAAGCCTTTATTGTAGGGAGCACCGTTGGGATGAGTGCTGTGGGTCTAAAACCAATTGTTGAGGTTCAATTTGCCGATTACCTATGGCCAGGACTCAATCAATTATTTACAGAAGTTAGTAGGTCCTGTTATTTATCCAACGGCAAATGGCCGGTTTCTATGATTTTAAGAGTGCCTATTGGAGCCTATGGAAGTGGTGGACCTTATCACTCTTCCTCCATCGAAAGTGTTGTTAGTAATATTAGAGGAATAAAAATTGCCTACCCTAGTAATGGTGCCGACTTAAAAGGATTGATGAAAGCGGCTTATTACGATCCAAATCCAGTAGTTATTTTAGAACATAAGGGCCTTTACTGGAGTAAGGTTCCGGGAACCAAAGGAGCTACTTCGGTTGAGCCAGCAGCCAATTATATACTACCTTTCGGAAAAGCTTGGGTATTGCAAGAAATCTGGAAACAAGAATCCAAAGAAACAATTTCTATTATTACTTATGGAATGGGGGTGCATTGGGCAATGAATGCTTCAAAAGAATTAGGATTACAAGATCAGATTGAAGTGGTCGATCTAAGAACCTTACATCCTTTAGATTATGAAACTGTTTTTAATTCTGTAAAAAAATGTGGCAAATGCCTAATCGTCACTGAAGAACCCTCCGAAAATAGCTTTTCAAGAGCTTTGCAAGGACGCATTCAAGAAGCATGTTTTAAAGAGTTAGATGCCCCCGTGATGCTTATTGGTAGTGAAAATATGCCTGCTATCCCACTAAATTCAATTCTTGAACAAACAATGATTCCATCCACTAAGAAGGTGAAGTTGAAGATTTTAAAACTACAATCTTATTAACTAACCATTTTTTCACATATGTTAAATTTTAATTATTGATACATAATAATTTGTTTTAATCAAATATAAATTAAGCATGTATCAAATAAGTATCAATTAATAATAAAAAATACTTATTTTTGTATATTAATATATTATATTAATAATTTATTTCAATATTAATGTATTATATTTATATTCGCAAAAAAATTAAAAAATACTGCTATGTACTTAAAAAAACTACTATCATTACTAATAATTTTTATTACATCTTCGACTCTATTTGCACAATGTCCTGATCCTAGCAATGACTCAACTCCTCC
>TARA_B110000444_G_scaffold63339_1_pt1 | contig 20057 bp, 18 predicted proteins | sample TARA_B110000444 | Tara Oceans TARA_B110000444 (sample SAMEA4398370) | marine metagenome | biome: Polar Biome; feature: [SRF] surface water layer (ENVO:00010504); material: water (ENVO:00002006), including particulate matter (ENVO:01000060) such as... | depth 5 m | reverse complement strand
GACTCCGTGACTACATCTGCCCAGCGAATTAGATCAAGTACAACCTCGCGCGATTCAGGATTAGTCAAGTCGAGGCTAATGCTACGTTTCCCGGCGTTGTAGACACCGTACCCAACGCTATTATCAGGGTGAGGCTCATTATCTACGAATGGATTCACCGTTCGCATCGTGTCGGGCCTGCTAGCTGTTTCAACTTTGACAACTGTAGCTCCGTAGTCACAGAGAATACGGACCGCGGACGGGGTCGCTATGACCCAAGAGAACTCTAAGACTTTGAGGCCATCAAGTGGAAGAGAAGTGCTCGTTGGCCTGCTGCTTTGGGTTGGCTTGCGACGTATGGTGTCGAGTAGCTCGTTGTGCTCGCCGAGCTTTGGTGGTTTATCAGAACTGTTGTCTAGAGGGCTTCTGAACTTAACTAGCTGCCCGGGGTATAGAGCATCTTTTCCGTTTCCTGCGTCTTGTCTCTCCCAAAAATGGCGAGCCTCTAGGTGCTCGTATTTGACCAGGTCTGCAATAGTCATAGATGGAGTAATAAGTAAGTTTTTTTCGAGCGCTGCCGCCCACAATTCAGCTTTAGTCTTAGTCGCCAGAAACGTGCCGAATGTCTGAAAAGCGTTAACGACGACGTCACCGCTTATTTCACCGTTCAGTAGGTGTGTGCCGAGATTCTCCCAGTCTAAAGAAAGAACGTTTTGATCCGCCATTCCTTCTTCGTCAATCCAGCTTGTGAGGCGATCAGCGAATCGACCGAACGCTGCACCGGGTAAAATTACTGAGATCGTGTAGCCGTCTTTGCATGGGAAAACTAACGGTATCTCAATCCCACCTGTGTTAACACCACCAGCCATTCGACGAACAGATGTTGCATTCGCCAAGTATGAGAGGTCTGAAGGGTTTGCGTGTGTCAGGGACTCTTGAGCTGAAACGTCAATGTGTTGACCATGCCCGCTCTTGTGACGTTCCTGCAGTGCAATAAGGCTTGCTGCGGCAGCATCTGCTGATGCCTGTAGAAAACTATGAGGCAAACCAACTCGAAGCGGAGCTCGGTCGGCGTCGCCACTGATGTGCATAAAAGAGCTTCCTGCTACAGCGGTAAGATCTGACCCTTGCCAATGAGATCGCGGCCCGGTGCTGCCGTATGGAGTAATTGAAGAGTGGATCAGCTGAGGATTCACTAACGCTAAATCTGGATATGCCAAGCCGATAGAAGCAAGGCTGCCGGGAGCCTGATCTTCAAATAAAATATCTGCTGTAGAGACGAGCTCGAGGAACTTGTCGCGATCTTCGGCCACACTCAAATCTAAGACAATAGATTTCTTTCCTCGGTTGTAAGCCCAATGAGTGAGACTTGCATTTGGATCCCGTATGTCATCAACGAACGGACCGGTATGTCGAGTAGCTACTCCGGTTGGTGGCTCTACAGCTATGACGTCTGCGCCGAGACGCGACAAAACATGACTACCGAATTGGCTAACTCCGTTACATAGGTCAATAACTGTGATGTGTCCGAGCATGCTCCCCCTACAGATCGATAGAAAGAAGCATAGTCAGATGTTCTATGTAGCGTTCTGATGAGGCTTCTAACGCTGGTTAAGGAACTTTCAGATAGTCATTAGATTGAGATGAAGCCGATTTGCTGCTTCATCCTTGCTTTGCCGACCAATTTAAGTTGGGGTCAGGTTTTGTAAAACAGAAACCGCAGCATTGAGGGCGTTGCTATCTCCACCGATAATTGCTAATGCGTGTTTATAGGTTTGGATGTCGACCTCGGTTATTGTCCAACGCGAACCAACTAGCTGAAGTTCATAGGTTTCATTATCAGATCCCAAAAACCAGCCCTTTATTCTGAGCAGATCCAAATTATCGCCCATCAGCCACTCTTGAAGATCAGCTAATGGCCAGGGCCCAGCAGGCTCTATCACTTCGGTAGCTAACCCAACAGTGTGCGTTTCGGGCTCAGGTTCTAATGCAACGCCTCGCATCGCAGCGCTCATAAGAATCTGCGGATCTACGTGGCCAAATTCACAGGGAAGGACCATTCTTCCGGGTGCGACTTCTGCAATCTGTTTTGTTGCTTGCGCAAGTTGGTTTGCGTCGACATAGTCTGCTTTAGTCAGAAGAACCAACTGCGAAGTTTGAAGCTGGCGCTTAGCTAAGTGCCCCATGTTTTCGTCATGAATCTGGCGACAAATTTGTTCAGCATCAGCGACAGCGATAATTCCGTCTATCCGGCACCCCTTGACGTTTCTGATTGCGTTCGCTACTGACACTGGATCTGAAGCTCCGCTTGCTTCGATAACGACGGCATCAAAGATCTCGGCTTCAGCAATCTGATTAAGTTCTGCTTCTAAATCATCGGAAAGAGAGCAGCACATGCATCCGTTAGTCAACTCAATTTGTTCAACGCCGCTCTCAGCGAGAAATAATCCGTCGATGTTAATAGACGCCACGTCATTTACGATTACTGCAATACGGAGTTTATGGTCGCCATTTAGAAGCTGACGAAAAATGGTTGTTTTACCGCTCCCTAGCAAACCCGTGAGTATGAGAACCGGCAGATCGGTGGCCCCTGGCCTGTGTGAGTCTGACCTTGCAGATAAAATCGAATTTACAGTTGCGTTCCAAGCAAATTCCAATTCAGTCATTTTGTGACCGGGATACCTTCGAGAACCGTGTCATGCACTGAAATACGGTTTAGCTCTTGAACATTCACTTCATATGGATCGTCATCTAGAACAGTGAAATCTGCGTATTTCCCAACTTCTATTGAACCAAGTCGATCGTCACGATTGAGTACATGAGCTGCATCTATGGTCATAGCGCGAAGCGCTCTATCAACGGAAATTCTTTCGCCGGGAGCCATCACAGTAGAACCATCGGCCGCTAACCGATTAACGGCACACCACGCAGCTGTTAATGGCGAAAGGGGTGTTACCACTAGATTAAAGTCGCTGTGTAGCGCAAACGTAACCCCTGCTCGTTCCAGAGAACCCAGACGCGCAGTTGCTTCGCTTCGGTCGGGGCCAAAGCCACGATCACTGTGCAGCTGAGCACGATAATGCACGAAATAAATGTTGACGCTCGCTAAACCACCTAGCGCCGCCAATCGTTTTGCTTGCGATGGATTACTTAAGCAGTAATGCTCGATCGTAAACCGGTGATCGAATCTTGGATGTTCTAACTGCAGCGCTGCGAGGGTGTCTAAGGTCATGTCGACAGTTCGGTCGCCGTTAGCGTGAGAGTGAATTTGAATACCAGCTTTCCAAAAAGGTCGCATACGATCAACCATATTTTCCCAAGGAATTTCTCCGGTATGTGCTGTGTCGTCATCTAGGTAGCCAGGTTGGTTCATCACCAAAGTCATTGATGGATAAGAGCCATCGTTCACGTATTTGATTCCGTGAGTGTTTAGCCGGTCGTCGCCTTCGAGGCGTTTGCCTGCTAAGTAGTTGATTGCCTCATCACCGAAATCGCGAGTCAATCTCGCCTCAAACGGAATCATCAGTATTCGAAGAGGGAACTTGCCATTGTCTATTGCCGAGCGGTGGTCTGCCCATTCTTTTTCGAAGCTTTCGCTAAAACCCCAACCAAGGTCAGCGGTCGTCGTCAATCCCGCTCGTTGAGCTACTGCGCCCATCCGTTCAATAGCTTGGCTTCCAGAATCGTCAGCGTAGACGCTGTCGGCCACTGGACGTGTCGCTCGCGCTATCGCTTCTGTCTCAACGAACCAACCATTTAAACGACCATCGGGGTATCTGCCAAGACCGTGACCGATACTGTCCTCATCTACCCCAATTAATTTAAGCATTGGGGAATTTACATAAACAATATGTGGGGCGTAAGCAACGACCCAAAGAGGGATTGTGTCACTAATAGCATCGAGCATGTCTCGATCTAAATGGCCTTCTTGAGAGGCGGGGTCATAGCCCCATGCTGTTAACGGTTTCGAGGAGTCATCATGTTCTGAGACGAGGCTTCGTAACTGGTTACGTACAGCGTCTCGGGTTGGTAGCCCTTTCCGGAGGCCTGTAGGTGATGCTGAATCGATTGGGCCGACATAGTTGAGTCCCATGTAGACACCGCTATATCTAAGGTGCGTGTGGGGGTCAATGAATCCGGGAAAGATAATTTTGTCTGCGTACCTGTCATCGATTTCATAAGTATTTCGTCGCAGCCAGGGTTGCATCGATTTAATTGTTCCCGCAGAGACTATCCGGCCATCTGCAACAGCAACGGCGGAGGCGTGAGGTCTTCCCGGGTCCATTGTGTGAATCTGAGCAGCAGGGAAAACTGTTATATGCATAATTTAATCTTCGCACATCGAAACAATTGATGCTTTTTGGAATCGACGATGAGGCTTATAGAGAGTCTTCAAATAGTTTTTAATTTCTGGAAACCCTTAAGGCAAGCATCATAGGAACTTGTGCATGCTGACCTCGTTTAAATTTCACGTAGATCAATCACTCAAAAAATATTGGTTCTGGCGATGGTGTGAGCTCCAGGTCTGTTTCAGTTACATTCTGCTAGTGGAAACGTTGGGCATCGGAAGCGGCGTATTTAGCTACGTTGGCAGCTGCTATGTGAGCATAATCAAGAGCAGTGATTATGGAGTCAAGCTGAGGCCCCGGTAGCGCTACCGTCATCTCGTTCACTGTCATTCCTGTTCTGGCCCTTGATAAAGCGCACCCGACTGAAGCTGCAGGACGTTGGTCATTGTGAGCAATAGCAACAATATGGCATTGGGGCTTTCCCTCTATCTGAAGCCCTGGACAAGCATCACCTACCAACATTACTCCGTGTGGGGAGAGACGTAGGAGTACAACATCGGGGATTTGAGTCTGTTCACATAGAGGCCCGTAAGTAACTGCTGCTGGAGATATGGCGATAGCAGGTACGTCACCAAATTGTTGAGGGGTTATCCAACCAACTTCAAGCACTGTTGCAATATCAGCTGAGGTTGCAGCAGCTTCAGCACTTATCATTCCGTGAGTGTAAGAACCCACAGAGCAATTTCTGTGATCAGCGGGCGTTGTAGTAAAAGAGTTGACTGCACCATCTACCCAAAAAACACAACCAGCAGAGACAGCGCCCGTCCGGCCATCTTCAGTTGGCTCTGGCTTTCGCCCAGCGTGAGCCTGAGGACTAGATGGCACGCTGCTATGGAATGTGATTGCAACCGGTTTTGTGACAGGATGCAAATAACGATTGAGAGCTTCAGATATCTCAGATGGTTTCATATTAGGTGCCTTTATCTAAAGCTCAATACTTTATGTGTGACTGTGAGGTTGGGTCAAAATAGAAGATACATCGAAATAGTTAAAATTTTTTGCGGGACATTGCATCTGGGAAACAGATGTCTACGAGTTTTGTCGAACGTTTAAGTTGGCACCTCAACTTATGGAAAAATGACCGGTTACTTTATCCCAAAGATCTTCTGATGTTGTTGGAGCTAAGTTAGCTCTCCATGCGACCATAAGATCCGGCCGTACAAGAGTTAAAGCGCATGGATAAACGGTTTGGGTTTCGGGGGTGTCAATATCCACGACAGCTAAGGGCAACTCTCGCTTAGTCGCTTCAGCCACGAAATCAGAAATATCAACCGATGGATTCGTTCTGACTAAGTTGAAACCGACAGAAAAACGATCGTAAAGAGTTTCATCTTCTGTTAGCCAAATATGAGGTGCTCTGTGACCAGGTCTTGATGTGGGTACATACATTTGGGGATGATCTTCAGGTTCTGGTGTGCCATCAGCAATGCAGATAGGTGAATTAGCGTAACGGTAACCCAGTAGAACACCGAACGAAGCGATAAGACTCTCTTGTTCTACTAGGTCCGCTTTTAGCGTCAGCCTTGCTTGGTCAGCCTCTGCGGAGTCCTCGTTAAGAATATCGCCTAGCTCCATTACTGAAGCAAGCCGTTCATATAGCTCTTTCGCGAGCTGAGTATTTCGTGACCCAATTGGGCGCCGCTCAGTGTCGTAACTCGCTAAAAGGTTTGGGCCTCCCCAACCTTCAATAACCGCTCTGAGTTTCCAGGCAAGGTCAACTGCATCAGAAACACCGGTATTCATTCCAAATCCACCGGTGGGAGAGAACAAGTGAGCGGCATCGCCGGCTAGCCATACTCGCCCTGAGCCAAATGATGATGCGGTAAGAGCATGCGCTGTCCAAGGCTGGATTGATTCGATCGTGATGGGTGTCTCAGCTCCAAGCAGGTTTGTTATTCGGGCGATCGCGTCAACCTCATCCCAAGACTCATTGGCTTTTAGTTGAATGTGATAGGTCCAAGACTCTCCGTGATCCCAATTAATCAGATATCCGGCATGGTCATGGTGCAGAGGGAAATAAATGTTGGCCGGGCCGAAGTCATGTGCAGCCATTAGTTCAGGCGCTCGGAAATAGACAGAAACGAACTGTGCGAGGTTACCGTCGCCCTCATAAGCGATGCCGAGCTGATTACGGATAACGGACCGACCACCGTCACACCCAACCAAAAATTTGGAGGTGATTTGTGACTCTTTAGAGGTCGCAGGATCAAACAAGATGGTTTCAATGTGGTCATCATGTTCGATGTACCGAACAGCGCGAACACCTGACTTCAGTTGGCTCTGCCTTAGCGTGTCTAGATGATCACGCAGAATTTGATCTACTTCATTTTGTCCAACATTGCATTTAATGTATGCCGACCAATGCAGCCGATTGTCTATTGAAAACTCTGTAGTACGTCTCAGGGTTTCTAACTGGGTTTGGCTAGGGAGAGATAGCCTGTGGATTTCTCTCCCGCTAAGCGAACTTATCCAGTAGTAATCCGCTGGGTTTTCTGGTGGTATCCCGGCAGCAACCAGAGAATCAGCTATGCCCCAGCGTCGATAATATTCCATTGTCCGACAAGCAATGGCGTTAGCGCGCGGATGTGGATTTACGTTCGTTAGCTCTTCAACAACAACGCTGGTGACGCCATGATGAGCTAATTCTGCTGAAAGTGAAAGCCCAACGCTTCCCCCTCCAACTATGAGTACTTCAGTATCGGTCACATAGACACAATACAGATTGATGAAAGGAGAATGCGACTAGCCCGTCTAGCGTTAAAATCTGCATGTGTGTTGACAAACAAACCTTAATTTTCCTAACACGCTAAAAGTCAGCGGCTAGCAGCATGCTAACTACAACTGGACATTCCTGTTAGTTGTTTATGCACTGACTAAATAACTTATCCTTTGCTGATAGACGAGAGAGTTATGCGCTCACTCGGTTCAACAAGTTGATGGGTTCAAACCAACAAGCTCGATGTGTTTGTGTCTGTATGGTTTAGCTATGAATGAAACTTCTTTCCCTTCAATGCGTGTTGATGGCCAGGTAGCTCTCGTAACCGGAGCGGGCCGTGGAATTGGTCGAGGATGTGCTTTAGCTCTGGCTAATGCGGGAGCTGAAGTTATTGTGATGAGCCGAACAGCCGCTGAACTTGGCGAGGTTGTCGCAGATATAAGAAACAATGGCGGAGTCGCACGAGCGATAGTCTGCGATGTTTCTGATAGCGCCTCAGTCAAAGCACAAATATCTAGAATCAACAATCTCGACATCTTGGTCAACAATGCCGGTGTGAGCAAAGCATCTTCGCTAGTCGATCTAACTGAAGAGGACCTAGACACGCTCTTGCAGGTGAATTGTCGAGGAGCAGTGCTCGTCGCTCAAGCTGCAGCGAAAATTATGAAGCCGCAGGGTTCTGGAGTAATCATAAACATGTCATCAACGTTCGGTAAGAATGGCCGACCAAATAACAGCATTTACGCTGCTACCAAACACTTTATAGAAGGTTTTACTAAATCTATAGCCGTAGAACTAGCACCTTCAGGAGTGCGAGTGGTAGCCGTTGGTCCTACCGCTATAGATACACCGATGACTCATGATCGACTAATCGACCCCGCCATCGGAGGCGATCTGTTAGCCAGAATCCCAATGGGGCGATTCGGACAGGTTTCAGACGTCGTCGGTGCGGTAGTATTTTTGGCATCACCCGCAGCAGGCTTGATAAATGGAACCACTCTTATGGTCGATGGTGGTTGGACAGCGCAATAATGAAATCCCCGAGAGAGACAAAAACCAGATTGCTATTGGCCTATTGTGAAGCTACGAAATTCAGATTGCGACAATTGAAAATGCCAAACTAAAAAAGTGGACTGAAGATAAGGGGACTTTGGAATGCAGGATCTAGAGAAAGTAAAAACCTATTTAAGCAAAGAAACTGGGCTCGCGACGGTGAGCACTACCCAACAAGATGGTCGAGTGTTGTCTAGCGTTGTTAACTGCGGAGTGAGCGACCACCCGATAACTGGTATTTCCTCTGTGGCGTTGGTCTCGATGGGGAAAGCAGCGCGAATTACCCACATAAGACGAGGGTCTGAAGTCACGGTAGCGATCCGTCGGGGTTGGAATTGGATCTCGGTAACTGGCCCAGCCGAGATAGTCGGCCCAGATAATTTACCTGAAGGTATGGATAGCGAAGCTCTCCGACTTTTATTGCGAGAGGTGTATCAGGCTGCAGGTGGTCTCCATGACGATTTTGACGAATATGACCGAGCGATGGCTCATGAGCGACGGGTAGCTGTTTTTGTCATGCCGGACCGGATCCTTGGGAATTCTCCTCAAGGTTGAAAATGGCTCAAGAAATGCTGTGATGCCATTCCTGTCGAGACTAGAACTTTTATTAGAGCGACTTCTGGCAGTGGAACTTCGAGTTCGATGGAGCAAGTCTGAAGACCCTCTAACAGCTCAACGATGTCTATGAGCGGTGCTTTGGTTTGTAACGAGAGGAGATACTTGATCTTTTTCTGTTTGGGCGCAGAGATTAGTTGATCATCTTCATCATTTATCAATTTGTTTATTCGGGCCTTTGTCCCGGCTGCCACATAGCAACCAACCCGATTTCTTATTACCTGAAGTAGCTATTCGAGCTAAAATGGGTGCATGAGTGAACTCCAAGTTGGTCTCCTTTTCAGCGACACAGTCGAAGTAACCGATGAGATGTCGCCGCCGCATCTACCGAACAAGGTTTTGTCAACTCCAGATATGGTCCGACTTATTGAGGGCACTTGTTTATTTGGTGTCCAACCGCACCTCGACGAAGGACAAACCACAGTGGGTATTCATGTCTGCGTAAGCCATCAAGCAGCTATTGCGTCGGGAGAAAGTGTCGTAATCGATGCTGACCTAGCCGAAGTTGATCGTAAACGGCTCGTGTTTAATGTGAAGGTAAGTCATAGGGAGACCTTGGTGTCCGAGGGAACCCACCAGCGCTTCATTGTGGATAGGTGATTGGTTCGCTTTGAGTGTTGGGGTCACCGGTAGGTGCTATTAAACCAACATGCACCGATTACATGACCCGAAAAGAACTGTGTGCTCAGAAGAAGCGAGTTCACTAGCCCTTGCAGGCAGGCTAGGGCTCAATGACAACTTTGCCGATTGCCTTCCGGTCGATCAGGCTTCTTAGTGCATCCGGAGCCTGTTCTAGACCATACCTGGCCGAGATATGTGGACGGAGTTGGCCATTCGCAACTAACTGCAAGAGCTCTTCCGCTATTTCGTTAGCTAAGTCGGGCTGTCGAGCAGTCATCGCTCCGTAGAAAACACCGATAATTTGACAGCTCTTCAGAAGTGTCAGGTTCAACGGTATGGCCGGTATACCGGCTGTGAAGCCGATGACTAAGAAGCGTCCGCCCCACCCAATTGCTCGCAATGCCTGCTCCGCGTAATCGCCACCGACGACGTCATAAATGACATCGACGCCGGCTCCGTCAGTCAGCTCTTTTGCTCGTTCTTTGAGATTTTCTTTCGCGTAGTTAATCGTTTCATCGGCGCCTCGTTCTCGACAGAGATCGAGTTTTTCTTCAGTTGAAGCGGCAGCAATGACACGCGCCCCCATCAGTTTGCCTAGCTCCACCGCTGACAATCCGACATGTCCTCCAGCGCCAAGGACGAGAAGAGTTTCGCCCTTTTGAAGACCACCTCTGTGTTTCAAGCCGTAGTACGTGGTTCCATGCGCGTACAGCAATCCGGTAGCGTCAGCGAAGTCGACGGCGTCAGGAAGGACCCGCGCTGTAGACGCCCGGGTAACTGCAAGCTCCGCGTATCCTCCTACCGACCCGAGGGGACAAAGGACCCGTGCTCCAAGTTTGAGGTTGTCAACCCCATCGCCCAGAGCGGTGACGATGCCTGCGACCTCGCCACCAGGCACATATGGGAGATCCGCTTTGAACTGGTATTTATCCTCGAGCATCAGCGTGTCCGGAAATGTGACAGACGCAGCTTTGACTTCGATGAGGATTTCACGCGCCCCAGGAACCGGGTCATCAAGTTCGACTATTGACAAGTCCTCTGGTGGTCCAAATTGTTTGCACAGTACTGCTCGCATTTGCAGGCTCCTAAGTACTAACCCTGGACAAACCCTTGCAATTAGGGTTTGACAGGGTGTGAGAATGCCAAACAGTAACAAGAAACGAATGGCTGCGGACTCCAAAAACAGAAAATCTCAGCGAGAGAAGAGGTAGAGGCTTTCTTTAGTAACCAACTTGGCAAGATATATCGTTACATGATTAATCCCGCTTGGTCTGGTTTTCTTGTGGTCGTCGTGTCATGGCTGACAGATAGCAATCAGACCAATCGGTATCTCGCGCTCACCTGTGCCAAATCGTAAAAAATTGCAGCTACATGAGCGCCGTTTGAACTATCTAGGCTCCGATGCAGGCAGGGAAAGTGATCTTTTCGCTTACCCCTGGCGACAGGCATGCATTACTCAGCGACTTTCTCATCTGCTTCTAGTTCGGCGCGGATTTCTTTGCCATGTTGGTCAAGCCTAGGCACACCGCGGTAAATGCCCGCCGGATCGTCGCTGAACTTAATAGGGCTGTTCAACACGACGGTAGGGCGGTGATGGTCGTGGTCAATGCGGACAAGCATTTCGCGCGCCGCGGTATGAGGATCGTTAACCCAGTCAGACGGATCGTAAACGGGCCCTACCGGTACTTTGTTGCCAAGGGTTTCGACTACTTCGGCGGTGGTGCGTGATGCTGCCCATCCACCGATTGTTTCGTCCACGTATTCTTTGTTGCTCACCCTCTGGCGATTGTTTCGAGTTCGCTCATCGGTTACGAGGTCTTCACGGTCGATGAGTTGGCATAACAGTTCGAAGTGTGGCTGAGTTGGAGTGGCGATGACGCAGTGCCCGTCTTTGGTGGGGTACACGTCGTATGGGCTGTACCCATCTACACCATTGCCCATTGGACGCATTGGACGGCCCATGTATGAGTACATCATTTGGCTTGCTTCAGACATTGTCATCATCACATCAACCATGGCAACATCGATGAACTGACCTATACCGGTATCGCGAGCGCGCCACAGTGCCGCCAGCATGCCGAGCGAAGCCATAGTGCCGGGCACTGTATCGCCAATGGGGGGCCCGACTTTCATGATGTGGTCTTCGTCTTGGCCGGTAGCAGCGATTACACCGCCCACCGCTTGAGCGATGACATCGTAAGCAGGCCAGTTGGCATAGGGGCTAGGGGCAATTCGTGTATCCCCAAATCCCCGAATTGCTGTATATACGAGCTTTGGGTTGCGTTCGTGACAAACCTCCCAACCTACACCGAGGTGGTCCATCACCCCGGCCCGCATGTTCTCGATAAGACCATCAGATGTCTCCACAAGGCGAAGGAAGACTTCTCGGTCATCATCTGTTGTGAGATCGAGGCAAATAGATCGCTTATTGCGATTGCGCATCGAATAGTTACCAGAATAAAACCGCTCCTTGTCATCTCTAGTCCAAGGACCCTGATACCTAGTCATCTCTCCTTGTGGAGGCTCCACTTTGATCACATCTGCCCCCATATCGGCGAGAAGCATTGCTGCGAACGGCCCTGCAAGGGCGTGTGTGACATCAAGGATACGTAGTCCTTGGAGTGGTCCCGTGGGGCCGGACGCCATTGGCGTCGCGGTCTGATGGGCCTCGAGGTGGTCTGTCATGATCTCATTTTTCCTTGTCGCTCACGCCGATACCCCGGTCGGGGCTCAAAAACTGTGGCATCGGCCCGACTGCTAGGCCGTAACTTCGACGTTCACAAAGTTCTAAACTGCTCATAAGGCCAAGTTAGTTGATGCGCTAGTAGTCTGTCTCTGCGGTTATGACAGACCTCCAGTTTTGACAAATAGAGGCACGTGGCCACTGAAACTAAAAATCTGGACCGCTAAACAGAAAATCACATCCTGGACGTCTGAGTCATTGTCGAGCTTCACTCGGTTTTTGTGGCTGTTGTTTGTTCTGGTAGATACGCACAAGGTCAGTGAATTAGTTCTGTTAAATGAAGTGGATCCTCAGTGTGTAGAAGCCACACTAAGGATCCGTTCAAAGTGTATAGGCACCACAGGTGACGAGTTCGCTTTCGTGCCTGGCAGCGATTTGGAAAGCTTTGTCGGGTCGGCTCTATTTTGGTTTGTGCCCGAAATCGCTTTGGTGCGTAATACCGGCTTTTCGTTTGTGTCATAGTCCGGTTCGTTAACAGTGACTAGCTGTTTGTATGAGAAAGATAAAAAAGCTTGTCGCATAGTGTAATGCTTGTAGTCAAGACGTGAAGGTGATGGCTACCTAGGGGGAGTATGAGCAGTTCAACAACAGAGGGCTCGTTGCCTATCCGAGATTTTGTTGGCTATGGAGGGAAGTCTCCTATCGATCATTGGCCAAACCGGGCACGAGTAGCAATCAACTTTGTTCTGAACGTTGAAGAAAGTTCAGAACCTTCAGTTCCAGATGGAGACGGCTATACGGAGAATCGATTAACTGACTCGACCGTAAACCTCGGAAACGACAGGGACCTTGCTGCTGAAGGGCTTTTCGAATATGGCAGTCGTGCTGGCTTCTGGCGAATCCATCGAGAGTTCCAGCGACGGAAAATTCCGTTAACAATTTTTGCTTGTGCTGTTGCTTTAGAAAGAAACCCCTTGATAACTGAAGCAATCATTGATGCTGGATACGATGTTTGTAGTCATGGCTACAGATGGGTGAATCACCGGGTTCTGGACGAGGCATCTGAACGTGAACAGATTGCCCTAGCGGTGAGTAGCTTTCAACAGACTCTAGGAAAACAACCTGAAGGTTGGTATTGCCGATATGGGCCTTCTCCGAATACGCGGAAGTTACTGATTGAACAGAAGGGCTTTGTTTATGATTCGGATGCTTACAACGATGATTTGCCTTACTGGGTTCAACAAGGGACACAACGGCATTTAGTCGTGCCGTATTCCCTTGTCAGTAATGATGCCAAGATGATGACGATGCCGAGCAGAGAATGGTCAGAGTTCATAAACGATGGAATCGATGCATTAGCTAGAGATGAAGAGACTCAGCCAGCGATGGTGTCGATTGGGTTGCATTGTCGAATCGTTGGTCATCCGAACAGGTTTGCTGGTTTGCTCAGAGTGCTCGACCACGTTGTGAAACTTCCAAATGTTTGGATTGCGTCGCGTCTCGACATAGCTCAATATTGGAGTGAAGTTAACGGGCGTTGAAGGGTGGAAATCTAGGTGAATATTGATGCGGTGCCAGTTACTGCAAAAGAATTTTCTTTATATGGCGATGTGATAGTTGCTCCAGAAAACTATGGACGGCAGGCTTTTCCGACTGGTGTAGCTCCTGTAAATCGTCCTGTTGTTCTTTCTACGACGCATGCTGCAGCAGCGATGCCACCCATCACTATCGAACAACTCGAAAGGCATCCATTCTCAAGTCAAACTTTCATTCCTATGGAAGTGGGTCGCTGGCTAGTCGTGGTCTCCCTAACTCCTTTACCGACAGATATTAAAGCTTTTGTAGTTGGCTCAGGTATGGGGGTAACCATCGGACGGGGCATTTGGCACTACCAGTTGACTCCATTGCACGTAGCCGCAAAATTCGCTGTTTTTATGTGGAAAGATGGCATTGATGATGACGAAGTTGTGTCTATCGAAAAAGTGACGGTACATGTAGCACCCTGACCACTGCGGTGAAACAAAAAGACGGGCTACCGCAGTGGATGAGATTTTCATGGATGGTGGCGGGAATTCCGAAGGCACCCGCATTGACTTCAGGTCGAGAAGGTCAGAACCACTCGCACATCTGCGTTTCTAGTAGCTCTCGGTTTGCCTTAGCTAGGGTTAGCGATCTCACCAATCTCCAAGGTCACGTTGACGTGGGCGCGATCACGCCAGTTAATACTGATAACCGCGATACCACAGACCGAGTCGGTAATCATAACAACGCATTGGACAATGTTGAAGGCAACGATGGGCCTCATGCCCTAACAACGGCCTAGACATCCTCGTGGTACCAGAGAAGAGAATCTGAACAACTGATTCGAGAATATGTCGGAAACAGTGCAGAGCTAACCGCTCATCGAAGTTGCTGTCGAAGCGCCGTACATACGGTGCTTGGTTTCGGAACGAAGTAGCTCTAGCTCGGCAGCGAGAGCTACTCTTCCCATTTCAGCTTCTGAATCTTCTGGGTAGTAGGCAAGTTCTGTTGCTGGATCGCCTGCTACCCGAGTACCAATTAGATAGCGTGGCTTGGAATAATCGTAGGGGCGCGCTCGGTGTAAAACGCATCGGTTATCCCATAAAAGGGTATCTCCGGGCTCCCAGTTGTGGCTGTACACACGAGATTCATCACTTACGACGTGATTTAGCAAAGACGCAAGAAGAGTGCGGCTTTCGTTGCGTTCTAGACCAGGCACACTGAATGCGTGCCGGCCAACGAATAAATTAGGTTCCCCAGTCTCTGGGTGGATTTTGATCAGCGGACGAAGATATGCCTCACCATGGTAAACCTCGCCGTAGAGCCCTTTCTTATCTTTGTTGGGGAAATCTCCGATGTCATTCGCTTGAGAGTAGTTAGTGGAATGGTAAGCGCTGAGCCCGGCTATAAGTTCTTTCGTCTCATCATCGAGTGAGTCATAGCCAGCTCGTAAGTCAGCTAGTTCAGTTTGTCCATCTGCCTCAGGTACGACAACTGCAGATAGCATCGCTACTTTACTTGAAATTGGTTTATACGTTGAATCAGTGTGCCAAGTCTCGTTGCCAACATTGGTTCGCATCAATTGAGACTGGAGATCATAAATCTCTCCCAAAGCCCCGTCTGAGTGCTTTTTTTGGTTTGACATCGGTTGACCGCCGAATTCTAAGTCACCGAAACGCCTACCAAAATCAGCGCTGTTCTCCTCGTTGAGATGCTGCTCAGGGAATAGCAAAAAACCGTGCTGGATAAGTGCCTCATTTACAGTAGCGAACTCTGTATCTGTCAGGCTCACAATGTCTATACCTGTTACGGTTGCACCGAATGATTTGTTGTTCATCGGAACTATTGCTAATCGGCTCATCACGCCCCCTGGTGAGTGGTTAACCTAATCCATCTCAGAGCGTAGTTAAAGTTAGCGATTTTGTCGACTGAATTAATTGCCAACTATCAAACAGCAGGCGAATTATCTAAAGCAGTACAAAGAATCGTAAAGGTGTTGTCGAACAACACTAAAGTTAGGGACCAGTGATTCCTGAATTTGATTTGCCCTTGGTAATACTTAGAACAAACCGAAAAAAAACTGTGTCTATCGAGGTAACTCCATCAAATGTAAAAGTTAGCGCCCCGAAACGTCTAAGCAATCGGGTAATTACTGACTTCATAACGGAACGCTCCAGATGGATAGAGAAAAATGTTCGACTTCAGCTAGAGCAGCCAAAGCAAAAAACTCGGACATGGTCAGATGGCGAAATGTTTGCCTACTTAGGTCAGGATTACCCGCTTCGCATAAAAAAAGAAATTCGCAGCGTGGTAGATATTGACGACGGCCATCTGGATGTCGAGATTCCTCGCGAAACCCTAGAACTAGAGGAAAAACAAACTGTTAAGTCTCTGATTACTGCGTGGTACAAGCAAAAAGCTAGTCAAACCTTAATCACGAGATCTGTCGATTGCTCAAGGCTTCTGAAGGTTGAACCAGCCTCGATTCGAATCAAAGAATATAAATCTCAGTGGGGTTCGTGCTCAGTGTCGGGCGTCATCTCTTACGACTGGCGCATAGTTATGGCGCCTATCGAAGTTGTTGATTATCTGGTGGTCCACGAACTAGCTCACCTGCTTGAACACAACCATTCACAAAAGTACTGGAAGCATGTAGAAACAATCATCCCAGATTTTCGTAAACAACAAGCTTGGCTGAAACTTAATGCTCGAACTCTCAATATCTAAAGATTTGTAGCGCCAAACTGCTTATTGCCTTTGGCGGTTGAGTTCTCGTTGTCTGTTACGAAGTTGAATCGAACAGGGCTTGATTTGAATTTTTGTCTGATTTCTTTAATGCGATGGATACCTAAGCTCTAGCTACGATCTAATGGAAGCTGCGGCTTTTAGTTCGATCTGAACGGAGTATCTTGATGCCGATATCAGCTATGAATGACATGCTTTTTCCCCTGGCGCTTTGTGATTCAGACGGTCACAATATGCAGCCGAGCTACAGGTATAAAACTCGGATTCGAATGGGAATTAAACAATATTGTGCGGCGCGATGCTGATAGGAGAGATTAATCTAAGCCACATGGTCGATCTGAACCGGCAAATTGCGGTTAGCTAAATTGCCAAAGCAAAGCTAACTCCGAAAACTATTGGCTTCGACAAGCAAGCGACTCCGCCCCCGGCGTTGCTGATGAGAAATGGAGAGCTGGAAATGTTAAACAAAGCAGAATGTCAAGAAACAGCGAAAATGTTTCTCGAGGAACTCGATTCGTTAAGTAATCATAGATCCTTAGCTTCGTCTGCGAGGAGCTCTACCTTGCCTGATGGCTACGCTGTCCAAGACGCTTTCCATGACCTTCTGATAGGCAGAGGCCACAGTATTTCCGGCTGGAAGGTAGCACTGACAAGTGCAGCAATGCAGGAATTCTGTGGAGTTACTCACCCGTTAGCCGGAGCAGTTTTCGACAACGATGTCCACCAAGCTCCGGCTCGAGTAGACCTAAGTCAACATTTGCATATGGGGGTTGAGTGCGAAATAGCCGTTTTCGTTAACAGAGACCTAACCCTTGATATCGGGCCGCATACCAGAGAAAGCATCAGTAAAGCTGTTGAGACGTGTTCGCCTGCTTTTGAGATGATAGAGGACCGCAACGCAGATTATTCAAATCTGAACACCTTCGACTTAGTGTCTGAAAACGCGTGGAATGCTGGTGTGGTGATCGGCGTTGGTCCTGCCGAATGGAAGGCCATTGATCTCAAAAATGGATCAACGAAGTTAGAGGTAAACGGAGAACTTGTAGGAGAGGGGAAAACTGGTGACGCTTTAGGGCATCCTCTTGATGCCGTTGCGTGGCTGGCGAACCACCTCAATGAGAGAGACACTTATGTCAAGGCTGGACAGTTCGTGATGACCGGAAGCAGCGTCGTAACGTATTTTCCTAAGGCGAGTGATCATTTAGTTTTCAGTGTCGACGGATGCGAGTTGCTTACTGTTGAGTGTGTCTAGAGGATCTGCCTATGGGTGAGCTTTCAGGTATACGAGTATTTATCGATCGATCGCTAACGTTGTCCGTATGACGCAAGAACACACAAAAATTGTGTTCAGAGTTTGGGAGCAACTGATGAAGTGTTTTCTCTGAAGCAGTTGAAAAAAGAGATTAGGGTTGGATCATGAGTGACAACCAATTTAATGCATCGCTTGATTTGCCGGACCTTGAAACCTGGGGGTTGAAGGGTAAAGAAGTGTTAATAACTGGGGGAGCATCAGGGATTGGAGCCGCTACTGCACGCTTAGCTGCTCAAGACGGCGCTCATGTGATCGTGTGCGACGTCGCATCAAAAGAAGGGGAAATTTTAGCAAAAGAAATTGGGGGAACCTTCGTCAAGCTTGACGTGACTTCTTCAAGCGATTGGGCTGCAGCTGTCGAAGGAATAGAAAAGCTTGATCTGGCTATTTTGAATGCGGGAGTTGAGTTCCGTGACCCGGCTGCCTTTTCACGTACGGCAGATGATCCAGGCGAGTGGAATCTAGAGGACTACCATCGAGCCACCAACGTCAATATAGACGGAGTTGCTCTAGGTATGCATGCTCTAGTCCCATTGTTAGACCGGCTTGGAGGAGGCGCGATAACCGTAACAGCGAGCATCGCTGGGCTTATTCCTTGGACGCCTGACCCAATTTATAGTATGACCAAATGGGCCGTTGTGGGACTAGTACGAGCTTCGGCTGGATCATTACGTAGAAAGAATATAACTATCAATGCAGTCTGCCCTGGCGGTGTTGCAACTCCAATGACGCGAGTTTTCGATGGAAGTGTGCCCTCAGGAATGGCTGACCCTTCGCACATAGCGAAAGCACATTTAGGAATTGCTTTTTCAGGTAACTCAGGAAGAGTAATAAAAGCTGTCGCCGGGTACGCACATTCGCCCCATCAGTTCGCTGACGTTACGAATACGTTCTAGATTTAAATAGGACTATCTAACAATGTTGTGCTCGCAAAGTGGAGATATTGCAGTAACAAAATCAGCGGCTAATGCGAAGTCAAAGAATTCGAAATAATTTTGTTGTCCCTATGGGGTAGTTAGTATCCGAGTTCTTGAGCAGCTCTTTCAAGAGCTACTGTTATCGACCATTCGGTTCGGGCGAGACGCAGGTCTGTGTTTTTTGATTGAGCATAGAGTCCAGCAGCACTCATCCAAAAAGCTGCCGACCTCATTGCATACAAAAGCTGGAAATAGCGGCACTTATCCTCGTCAATCTCGATTCCGGTATTGGCTTCGTACCTCCTAAAAAATAGATCTCTCGGTACAACGTTTGAAAGAAGATCAGTGTCTTCACGGTTGAGTTCAGTGAGCATATAAGCCACGTCATACATGGGATCACCAATAACTTGAAGCTCCCAATCGAGCACTGCGGATACTTTGTCAGATTTTATGAGAACATTTCCTGTGCGATAGGCTCCGTGAACTAAAGTCAGCCTTTCAGTTGATGGGGCGTTGCTTATCAGCCAACCTATAAGGTCGGCTAAAATCGGGTGACCAGGGTGAGCGGAATCAGTGATGAGGCTTTGCCATTTAGCGATCTCTGCCAAAGCAAAGTCTTTGCCCATTGCAGGGACTCCAAGAAAATCAAGCCCACACGATCTCCAATCAACATTATGGATAGAGCAAAGTGCATCTACGAAACTTTTAGGTAACACCTCGCGCTTGGCAGCATCAGTGTAAAATTTCCTACCTTCTTTACGCCAAGGGCTAGGGCATTCTCCAGGAATTTTTTCCATGATGAGAGCAGGTGCGCCCAGAGTTCCAGAGTCGAGTTCTAGCCAATAAGCTTTTGGCGACGGTACATCGGTTTTTTCAAGGCATTTCAATACTTTAAATTGTTCCTCTAGATCAGAAGTTTCTCTCAGTAGAGCATTCCCTGGATCACGCCGCAGGCAAAGTTCTAAGCGTTGATGTTCGCCATCGTTATCTAGCCAGTCAGCATCAAAAAGCCATGTTTCATGGGACCAACCAACAGCGATTCGCGTCAGATCTGAAATACTTACATTGCCAGTGACTTCTAGTCGCTTAGCTAAATAGTTGCTAATGATTATCTCGAGGTCGGCAGCCGATACTTCCGCCGATGGTTTTTTGCTCATGTTGCAATTTCCATCCGCCGGTCAATGTCTGCTCGAAGAACCGGACGGATTAACCCAATGGCATCGGAAGCTTCTGAGTTATTGACACCCCATTCATGGAGCGCCGTAAGGAGTGATGTCAGAGGCATAATATGGCTTTGTTGCAAAAAATTGTTTAGCTGATATTGGACTGATGGGGGAGAGTCGCGCAGGACTGTCTGGAGTCGAAGTTTCAGCTCCTCAACATCAGCTTCTTCAGCCAAATTATGGGCCGCTTCTAAGTCGAGCTGTTTGCTTAATTTGCTGAGGATCACTGAAGCCATAAAAGCCTGAGTCCTGGTGTATTCATCGGAAACAGCTGGTCCGATATCGTTACGTATCGTGTCTGCTAAGCGTTTCAAAATATCGCT
>TARA_B110000444_G_scaffold261532_1_pt1 | contig 20075 bp, 13 predicted proteins | sample TARA_B110000444 | Tara Oceans TARA_B110000444 (sample SAMEA4398370) | marine metagenome | biome: Polar Biome; feature: [SRF] surface water layer (ENVO:00010504); material: water (ENVO:00002006), including particulate matter (ENVO:01000060) such as... | depth 5 m | reverse complement strand
TGCGGCTTAGGAGGCCGCCGCCTTATCCAGCTGGGCCACGTGTCCAACCCTTCGGTGAGGCCCCCCTTTCAACAACCTATCGATAGGCATGCTCTACCCAAAGTGACATACCTTCGCAACATATGGACCACTACATGAGTAGCGACTCATTAGCAAAAAGAGTCGTTCCCGGAACGGGGGCTGGCTTACCTAATCCTTACAGCAAGGATTTCGATAGAAGCGAAGACTCGATTTCTACCACAATGGCAGATTACGAATCTGCAGAAAATCACCGTATAAAATATGGAAGATTTGCTTGTAAGCCGATAGTTTTGCTGATGCGTAGGGCAGTCGGGCTTCTGATGGCAATAACAGCCCTTGCAGGAGTGGTTGCGCCAAACCACCCTCTAACTAAACCAACATCGATGATATTGCTCTGGATTCCAATGTTGCTAATTTCAATAGCGCCCGCATTTATTGCAGCCGAGAGGGCGATGACATCATTGGTTCTTCGTTCATCTTTGTGGAAAGAAGAAGCGATATGCAAGGGCGTGAAAAGGGATATGATGTCTGAACCTGGAATGGACAGAATCAAAGCGGGGTTGAACGATATCAGGATCCATAACGCCACAGCCTCAATTTTAGCAGGAGTCTCTCTATTCCTACTTATTCTGGCCGCGGGCTTAGAGCCAAACGGACTAGCATACAATTTGATTCTATTAATCACTCTAACTTCGAGCCTAGCTTTGTCATTCCATGCCATATTTACAACCGATGAAATCCGGCGTTTGGGGGACGAATTGCCCTACCTTGTCCTCCATTCTCCAACCCACCATCCAATGCAATTAGATACAATTCTAGGAGACTTGGTGTATGCCCATCTAGACCCCGACCATTCTTTGCTTTGGAATATATGGGAGAAGAAACTTTCACAATCAATTCTTCAGGGCGTAGATGATAGGCAGGCGCGCGAACGAATACTGTATTTGTTGCACCTCAATAGCAGGGGGAACTTAAGCCATGAAGAGACTCTTAACGAACTAAAGGAGTTTATCAAACCGGTTTCTATCGAGGGACTATTATTGAATGAAAACACCCAGTTCAACTGGGTAAAATTACAGAGACTAATAGCACATGCAAGGGCTTGGCAATCGGAAGTATTTGACCTATTAGACCGCCTTCAAAACGACTTACTTTCAGGTTCCGCTACTATTACTAAAGACGATTGGAGGATGGATTTAGCCCTTGCTTCAAAATGCGATAATGGTACTGGACACCTATTTATTGCTCTAAACAATCAAACAGTCAAGGATAGGCATCTCCGTGTCGAAGTAATAGTTCCTGGTGGAATGCCCGAAAGCCAGAACCACCGTTTTGAATTGAGTTCTTGCCCTGGTCCAACAGGTGCGGTTAAAATCACAGATCCACTTATCGAAGATGCCTTGGACTGGATGCCAAAATATCTAGAGAAAGGCGTTATCCTGTGGATTGGTGTGGCGTGGAAAGAAGGAATCAAGGGTCACCGGAATGTACAGGTGATATTACGTGATGACGACAATATAATCCTCGGCTCCCGCATTATCCGTACACAGGTTCTAACCGGTGATAGCAGCATCTCCAAACAGCGCCTAAAGCGAATGCTGAAGGCCCGAGTCAAAGGCGAATCCCAACTGCCAACACTGGACGTTATCACAACCTCGTCGTGAGACATTAGGCGCGTTGCTTATGACATACAATCTCTTCGCCTGAAACACTGAGGTGAGTTATGTGGAGGCATGGGACATCATCGTTATCGGAGACGGCCCCGCAGCACTCCGTGCAGCAGCCAGCGGCGCAAAAGCCGGAGCCACAACTCTGATGATGTCTGCAGACAGCCTCGGCTCAGGTAGTCTAACAGCGCACGACGGCATCGCAGCTCCACTGAAAGAAAGCTCAACGAAGTCTCATCGTGACGATACAATCCGTGCAGGGGCATTCCTTTGCGACCAAGATATTGTTTCAAACCGTATTTCACAAGCAGCCCGACAAGTAGACCTTTTGGAAAGGTGGGGCGTAATTTTCAGGCGAGACTCAGACGGCATACCTCTCGTTAGAAGGGCAGCCGGTCACAGCCTCCCTCGTTTAGCAGGTGCAGGCGATTCAATGTCTCGAGAAACTCAACAAGTTCTAGAAGAGCAATGTATGAAACATGGAGTTTCACGCAGAGGCGACCAACTTCCTTTACATTTGGTTCACACCGATGAAGAAGTTCATGGCTTAATCGCATTAGATATGACTACGGGTTCGCTAAATGCGCTCCAAGCAAAATGCATCATTATGGCCGATGGTGGCTATGAGGGTGTTTGGAGCGGGTCTTCTGTTGGATTAGGAGTCGATCTAGCTATGAGGGCAGGCCTAGCAATACGCGATTTAGAATTTATATCATGGACGCCATTAGCAATCGATGGCACAAATGTTGTACTGCCGATTGGAATGCTTGCCGATGGGGCTACACTGCATCACACAAACGGCGACCCTCTCGACGTTGCTGACTTTGCCGATGCAGCATCTATTGTAAATGCCATGGGAAAGGAAAGCGTCGTATTAGATGCTAGGAACCTGGGCGCTTCTAGCGTATGGTGGGCCCAGACCTCTGAACTACTTTTAACGCGCTTAGGAATCAACATGTCTAAGCAAACCATTCCAGTAAGTGCTCAGGTATCTACTACCTTGGGAGGAATTACCACCGACGAGTTCGGACGAGCAATCTCAGGAAAATGGTCACGCTGGTTCACCGGATTATATGCTGCTGGCGAATCCGCAAGCTCAGGTGTCCACGGCGCGGGGATGGTCGCTGGAAATCGCCTTCTAGACGCTTTAGCAGGCGGAGGAGCAGCGGGAGAGCACGCCGCTAAACACGCATCCGGGGCATCATATACGGGCCGCTCAAAACTAGAAACCTTCCTCGGAGTAGCCGAGGCGGATCTTGATTTCGAAATGGCCGGAGCCGAAGAAGGCCCAGTTCAACGCTCCGGGGCATTATTCGCTAAACTTTCTGAAATTATGAATTCTAAAGCCGGCGTTTCTCGCGATGAATCTGGATTGTTAATGGCAATGCAGGAATTGGAGGGCCTGAGTATCGACGCTGAGAAATTACATCTTGACGACAGCAGTAGGCTATTCAATACAAATTTACTTGAGTCTCTGAGATTGAAGGCGGGAGTTAGACTTGCCAAAGCAACCGTTCAAAGCGCAATATCACGCAAAGAAAGCCGTGGTACCCATCAAAGGTCCGACTTCGAAGAATCTGACTCCGAGCAGATTCACCACACACTTGTTGACATCGACGGCAACATTTCGACATTAGCAATCCGTAAGGGTAGCGCAAGAAATTGGATACTCGCACCCGATGCTTGAGTGCAAAAACCACCCTCAATACTTTGAGGGGTATGCTGCCTGCTAGGTCTATGGCAGAGTCAACACTGTTCCAAAAAATACTATCTGGAGACATTCCAGGTAATTTTGTGGGCCGGGGTGAAAATTGGGGCGCTTTTCTAGACGTATTCCCTCGCTTAGAGGGGCACACATTAGTGGTTCCAAAAAACCCTGCACAAAGGCTCAGCGATTTATCGAAGTCAGAATTAACAGATTTATTCGATGGTGTAAAGCAGACACAAACCGTACTCTCCAGATATTTCCGAACTAACGATTTCACAGTAGTAATTCATGACGGGCCTTTAGCTGGTCAAGAAATTCCACACTTGCATGTCCACGTGATACCTCGTATGGAAGGGGATGGTGGGGCTGCTTTACCTGCAATGTTTCCTCAAGCAAACCCTCCAAATCCGCCCGATTTTGAGAGTTTGTCTGAATTGTGTCAAAAGATAAAGGAGGCTTCACTATGAAAGGCGGCGAAGACGGTGCGAGAGACCATAATGGAGAATTACTACCTGTGTTGTCAGCATCTGCAACAAACATGAATTATGAAAAATTAGTAAATACCCCGTTGCCAAAATTCACCAAAAATTACCCGGGTTCACCGTTTTTTATGGAAGTAGGGTATTTTTGTCTTAGAAGAACTTGGAAAAATCAATTCCGAACTTTAGAAGTCACGGGCATTGAAAAAGTCCCATCTGACCGAGGGACAATGTGTTCCGCATGGCACACTAACGGTCTGATAGACCCCGCTTCGATTTTTCTTACACATCCTAAAAAATTCGTAGTTGGTGGAAGGCACGACTTAGTAACCCGGCCAATTTTAGGTTTCTGGGCGCGCAAATTTGCCGTGCAACCCGTTGTGCGTAAAGCCGAATTATTACGCGGCGGATGCTCTGAAGAGGAGGCTAATTACCTCAACGGGCGCTCCCTACTGAACCTAGCAACCGGCATCTCTCACGGTTTTGGATGCGCTCTTTTCCCTGAAGGAACTAGCCACTCAGAAAGCCATTTGATTAGAATAAAAACCGGCCCGTTTAGAACCGTGTTGGCAGCAGCAGCTCATGCAAAGGCCACAGGGGCAAATCCCCCCGTGCTGATTCCGATGGGATTACATTTCAGAACCCGCCATTTGTTTAGAACAGACTGTTGGGTTGAATATGGCGACCCAATACAAGTTTCAAACGACGACCTACCTGATGACCTAGTCCAAGCGATAAAGAACGGCGAATGGATGGAGCCTCCTTCAGATATAGTTGTGAAATTAAGAGATGCCCTCGAAGAAAAACTTTCGCCAATGACTCCTAACCGAGACACATTTAGCGAAGTGCATCGCGACGGAATAATCGCTCATGCTGAACGAAAAATAAGTGGTGGGCCCGAACTGACCTGGCGCGAGGAAGTTCTTGCGCTTAGAGAACTGAAAAATCATCCAAAATCAGCCGAAGTTCAAGAGATAGCCACAAAGGTGGGAGATACTCTAGACGGTGTTCGATTAGATGGGCGGGATATCAATTCTAAAGTGGATGGCCTAAGGGGCATATCTGCAAAAGGATTCCTCGCTAACTTGGTAAAAGTCATCCCACTGTTGGCTCTACTTCCAACAATTATCCTAGGGCTGGGCCTTCAGATATTTGGGGCTAGGTTATTGGGCGATGATTCCGATGAAGGTCTTGATGCCAGAACCTCATACCACCTCTTGTTTGGTATGTTTGGCTCCTTGTTTTTGTGGCCAACTCTGGCAACAATATTCACGATTATTTCCGTAGTTTTCAATAAAGAATTAGATTCGGCGCTCGGATTTGATTGGACAGTAATTATCGGAACAGAAATGTGGCAAGAAGCGTTTGCAATGATTTCTCTTTGGCTTTCTCTGATAATTTTGTTCTGGCTTTCAGCCGTCTCTTTTGCTATCGGCTGGGATTCAATTTCGGACTCTACAAAGTGGTTTAGAAGGCGTAAAATAAATTCAAAAGTTAGCTCAGATTTAGTCAAACTTCGTGAACTACTAAAGTGAACGGTTCAAGTTACTTGACTGTCTCGGATGAACTATGTCGCCCGTAGAAGCAGAGGAGTTAGTCCGTTCTTGGCTTGCCAGTGAAAGGATAGAGGCTAGAGAGCAAGACGATGCGCGCGCTCACCTACACCTACTAGTCAAATACCCACTCGGGAAGAGTGGGCACATGTTCGCAATCATCATTCCAAAAGAAAGAGACTTGTTAGCAATATCTTCCATGACTCGTGTCGATGAAGGCCAACAGGCCGCAATGAAAGATATGATGAAGTCGGACCCGGAAGACTGGAAGTCTTGGATGCACGAGTGCAGGATGCAACTAATTGCATCTGGCGTTGATTGGGGCATACATCTAGGTCACTCAGGTGGTGAGAGGACAGGCCCCCTCCAGGCATTCAACGTAAGCGAGCCAGTTTGGTTTGATGGTTTGTCAAAAAATGAAATGATGCAGAACCTTCGCCGATTATGGTTGGCAAAGCTAGGCATAATCCATGAAATCAAATACACATTTGGCGCGGGTTCAGGTAAATCCGGCCCTGTCGATGATTGGCAAGGAAAGGCGGACGGCAAAGCACGTGTAGGCCGATCAAGCCCGGCTCAGCCAAAGGAAGTTCACACCGACGAATCCATGTCATTTGGCGAAGATTTCGACCCTTCGGATTGGATTTAAGCAGGCTATATTTCGATACATCAATCTATGACCCGAAAGGGTCGCGGTTAAGTAGGAGTAATGTAGCGTTGAATTGTCGTTAGGAAGGTACTCATATGGGACAAAAAATGAAGTCGGTCAGCCTTGCAGCAATAATGCTGCTATCAACATTATCTGCATTACTAATCGCAGCGCCAGCTGCAGCAACTCAAGTTGTAATCACAGAAGCAATACAAGTCGTCGATGGCGGCGGGTCTTCTGACCGCATGTCTTCAGTCGCTTCAGATTCCGAAGGAAACGTGCATGTAGTCTGGAGTAGGTCGAATCAACATCTTTACTATTCGATGATTTCACCACGTGGCGATACCCTAATCGATGCCACACAAGTTACAGGTTCCGGACTTCACAAAATTTACCATCCCGACATGGTAATTGACGAAAACGACATCGTTCACGTGACCTGGGCTGACCATTCTGGTCAACACAAAATCATGTATACGGCCCTACATCCATTCAACACAGCAATGGACGGGACAGTTTCCGATGATGGTTCACTTACTGCGATTGATGATTACATTGTCGCCCAGCACATCAACAACCGCGACTGGCCGGCAATCGATGTTGACAGTCAAGGCAACATCCACATCGTATGGCAAGACAACTACGATACTCTGGATATGTTCTTCCAGCAACCCCAGATTTACTACAAGATGTTACAACCAGATTACAGCGTTCAAAACGTAATCGTATTGTTCGATGACACTCTACTAACTCCTATCATTGGTCACAAAGGCCACCCCGATATTGTAGTCGACGCTGACGACTATGTGCAAATCGCATGGGACGATACCCGTGGAGGAAAGGTAGAGTTGGTATTCGTAGTCGACACATCTGGTTCAATGTACTCAGAGTGGGCAGACGTATGTACTGTAATTTACGGCGGTAACTTCCAATCTGGAGGAAACTTCCAAGGAATCAAGCCTATGCTTGAAGAAGGAAACATGACTGTTTACGAGACCATTTACGGGCTTGGAGGTACACTACCTGGGGCTGCTAGCCAAGGTAACTGCGCCGCTTACAACAAGAACTCGGGACCTCGAAATACAGCTCTAGGACTACAAGTCAACGATGACTCAGGAGGTCTTCGAACCCTACCAGGTACAGTTTACAATGGTGCAACATACTCTGGATATTCTGGTGAAGACTGGGGGCCTGGTTCTAATTGGGCATGCCTATCTTGGAAAGACTCAGTTGGTAACGTTCCAGGAAACCCTCCAACTTCTTCGGACCACAAATGGAATCCAAACGCAACAAAAATCGTATTACCAATCTCTGACGAAGGGCCAAAGGACGGAGATCCTTCTCAGCAAGCAGACGATACAACTTCAATCAACGAAGCGCACGATAACTGCTTGAATGCAGGCGTAATTCCAGTAGGGCTATACGGCCAGTCCTATGGAGGCGCAGGTAACATCGAATCTCACATGAGAGATTTAGCACAGTGTCCTAACGGCGTAGTATCTACCGCTACCCGTAACTGCCCTGGGAATTCAGTCCGCTCTACTGATGCTGGTGGCCAAACCTACGAGTTCCCATCGGGAACTGGTGGAGCTAGCCAGATGCAACTTCTAGTCGAAGCAATGGTTTACATCTCAACCAACAACTCTCGTGAAATCTTCATGACAGTCTTAGATCCATATGGTAAGATGACGAATGACCCACAATGGGTGCCTGGCAATTCAGGCCACAGCACTTCTGGAAATGGCTATGTTGAAGATACAGGCCGTGGAAGCGAAGGTCACCTAGTCGTCGTTAACGACACCCGTGTCACAATAGACGACGCGTTCTCTTTCCACCCATCTATCGGAGTCGACATGCAAGGAAACACACACATTGCATGGATGGACGGCCGAGACTATGGATTTGAGAAGAACGTTCCATACGAAATCTACTACACCAAACTGCGCCTACAGGGTGCGGGCGAATGGGACGGAGTTCCTGACGGACTTTCCACATACGCAATCAAGAGAATCGATGATACTCCAATCTCTGAAGTCGAAGGCACTCAACAAATGCCTCAAGGAAGCAGCCAGAACTCTGCATACCCTGCCCTTCTAACAGATCCGCAAAACAATGTGCACATTGCGTGGCTAGATTTCGCAAATGCTAGTGCGGGCGAAGAGATTCGTTACACAAGACTCAATTCTACAGAGAATACAGGACCCGGCGAAACAGCTTTGGATACGTGGAATTCCACAGCAGTAACGTCCTGGTCTTCATTCAAATTAGGACCTAGCCAATTATCTAAACCATCACTTGGCCAACCTCCTGCGTTCTCTAATGACCTTGGAAGCGGAGCCCATATCGCATGGTCTGATACCAACAAGTGTTCTGAAGAAAGTAATGGAGGGCCTTGGACCATCTGTTATTCTCACGTATTAACTGGACAAGTCGACGTCGAATTCGATGAAGGCGAGACCTACTACCACGTAATTGAGCCTGGAGAGCAGACAATTTACAACCTTACAATCAATAATACAACACCTGGACCTAAAGATCTAGTTGCAGATACTTACAATCTAAATTTATCGGGGATGCCTGAAAATTGGACTGCTAACTTGTACTTCTCTAACAACCATACAGCCATCTTCCCAGAGACGCCTATCTTCCTAGAGGGTGGCGAAATGGCCCGAATGTATCTGAGAGTTCGTGCGCCTTCAATTTATCAAGCGAACGAAGACCAGTTAGCCGAAATTGTTGTTTCAGCGATATCACTGAAAGATCCGGCAATTCGTTCGGAAAGGCTAACCTTGACTCTAATGGATGTAGTTCACGGAATCGATTTGGATACTAGCCACCGTATGGCGGATGTTGAACAAGGCCAAACTGCGATATTTTCGATTACTATAACCAATACAGGAAATGTATACGATTCCTATGCTTTCTATGACCCTAACAGTCTCGAAGGTCAACAAGAGTGGCTTCTGCCATTCGGATGGCAGGTAGCATTCCCAATGCAAGTGTCACTAGACCCTGGACAGTCGGTTACTAAGAATCTCGAGATTTCAGTACCAACTAGCCAAGACCCGGGAACATTCGTGATATATGTCAAGGGTTGGTCAGAAGGCGAACCATTGAAGTCGTTGGAGAAGGGGACTTATGATGTTCTTGAACTATGGATAAACGTATCAATCCGTTCGATAGGCAATATCGTTTTCGAGATTTATGACACTAGTGAAATGATACTTCCATCTCCAAGTTCTGGCGCACCATCTTGTGCTGAGTACGATATCAACGTAATCAAGAATTACGAAGCAGGATATCTAGTGTTCACCACCCCAGGCGCTCCTGAAGCTAAGCCTGATGAAATCGATATCAATACTTGGAGACAAGACCATTGGACAGTAGAACTTGATTTCTCTAATGCACCAGGGCCTCGGGATCCATCGGACCCGTATAGTCCAAGACTTTGGCCAATAGAGACGACTTACACGGTGGGGGTATCAGTTTGTGCCCCTGTTAATGCCAATGCTGGATTAGGGCCTGCAGTTACTGTGAAAGCCCATCTTGAAGGATATCCGCGTGTTGCAGACTCAGTAATTTTGTCTACCAACATAATCCACGTATTCTCCTTGGACGCTACTGCGGAGACTACTGATTTCTCAGCCAACCCTGGTGAGACATGGATTATTCCAACAACTGTAACCAATACTGGTAACGGCCCGGATAGATATGACCTACGCCTCGGTAGGGTCTTTGACTCTGAAGGAATCGATGTATTGTGGGACATAGACGTGCCTCGTAGTATTCTGACCGAATTATCTCGTGACACTTCACAGACCGTTGATTTGACAATAAATGTACCATATCAGGTGCCAGCTGGAGATTACACTGTAGTAATCCAAGCATTCAGTGAAGAAGACTACCCTGATGAATTAGGACACAGGACGCGCCTACGCGACGAGGTAATGTTCCAAATTACTGTGAATGAATTCTATGATATGCAAATATCAATGGATCCAAGCGTTGACAACGACGTTAAGACAAGCGCCCCTGGCAGAATAGTTGAATTCGTAGTTAACATAACCAATGCAGGTAACGTTCTAGATACGCCATCTCTACACAACCACACCTCATCCAAGGATGGTTCAACTGGCAATGTGATCTGGAATACGCTACCTGGCATGGGTGCCCTTTCAGATTGGAGAGTCGATTGGAAGATGGTCAATTACGTGGGTAGTGATTTGATAGTTGAAACAGAGTGTATTGAGACAACATCAATGGCTAATGAATATCCAGATGACGTCTGCGTATACATGACTGACATCGATGAGTGGAAGTTACCAGAAATGGCTCCTTACAGCACACACACAATGATTGCTACGGTTCACATCGCTACAGGTGCAAAACTGGATACACGATATATCGGATTGAAGGTCACTAGCATGGCTGGCGATATGGAGAATGATGGAGATCACGACGACAGCCCAGAATGGTCTGGTGATTTATTGGATAGCAACGAATTCATTCTTACATTACGCCTTAGAGCTCCGAACTTGGTAATCTCCGAGGTCTCTGTTTCAGAAACTAGTAACGAAGTCGATAAGACGATTCCAGTAAGAGTAGTTCTAGAGAATACGGGAAATGTTCATGCAACTAACATTGAAGTCGTTCTATGTGAATTTAGTGATGTAGACGATGAAGTTCTCAAGGACATCCGCAAGAACGGTTGCCCTGAAGATTCAATTGTAATGCGCCAGACTATCGGGGCATTACTCGCTCCTGATGCTAGTGAAGATGCTGAGGAAATCGAGTTGTACCTGCTTTACCCTGTTTCTGCTGGTTCACACGACATCGTAGTCGTGGTTGACCCGTCAAATACAATCGTAGAAGTCAGTGAATCAGACAACATCCGTGTTCTTGGAGATGAATTGAGCAGCGACTCGCCGTTCCTCGATGTAGCGGGCGAAATCATTAGCGATTGGGCATTACCATTTGGCGTACTGATTCTAACCTTCTCGCTGTTCGGAGTTCTCTACTTAGTAGGACGAGGACGCCGTGCTGATGTCAAGAACCGCTTAGCAGAGCAAAGCAGTTTGATTTCAGTACTCGAAGACGAAAGTTGAATCGGCTTGCAAGCAAGTGAAGGCATTGGCCTACCTGTTTTCCAGGGGGTCGATGCCTAATGCTGCCCACCATGGCAACTCGATAGTTTGTGATGCTGAGATAAATTGACCCGACCTATCTGCTAATTGGCGGACCATTCGGGTTCTGACCTCGTCCATCAAACGTTCACTTGCTTCAGCCCCAAGTTGTAACTCTCTAGCAAACTCTTTGAAATTAAATTGTGAACTAGGTGATTCAAGGATATTGTGAACCATCAGCCTTTGCTCGTAAGAATCGAAGTCTGAGTCTACGGTTGTTGAAACCCTCTGTTTGATCTGCTGATGTAGGGCAATGAGGGCATCTCGCTCAGCGTCCAGGCGCTCAATAGTCTCAGAAATCATCGATAAGTGATGCGCTCCTTCGCCGACTCCGATTTTTTTCCTTCCACTAACCATTTCAGCTACTTGGACAATATCTCCATTTAGTTTAGTTGAGAGTTTTAGAGGACCGCCCGCAGGTAGAACACGCTGGTTACATTGGAAGAGGTCAGGACCAAGGTCAATGCGAATTGAAATGGCTTGCTGTACTGAATAAATATTCTTAGGCGGACCACCCTTATTGCTCGCAGCCCTCATCTTAACAACAAATCCAGCGCCCTCAAGTAGTTTGAGATGTTTCATTACAGCCTGTTGTGAAATACCTATTTGTTCAGACAATTGTAGCGGGTAATGTGGCTCTCGAACCAACCGTTCAAGAATGGCTCTACGAGCCTTATTTTGTAGAATAGCGAGGGCCTCATCGAGGTTAGCCATAACTTCACAACCATTGGTTACCTACCGTCGGTTACCTATGAACTCGTCGGAATAGTGCTAAGCGTCATCCCAGTTCTTCCACGAATCATCAGTTGGCGGGTTTTCAGGAGTGAAGGTGCTTGCTTTATTGATTGAACCACCCTCTTTAGAAGGAGCCGGTTTTTGCACTCTAGTGTCCACGTTAGCGAATGGGCTTGGTACATTGCTAACCTGTTCTTTCGCTTCAGGAACTTCTCCTCTTACCAATTTGTATAATTGGTCTGTAGTGAGTATTTCATTTTCAGGCTGAGCCTTATTTTCCAGAGGTTGCATAGCACCTACAATTTGATTTTGTGAAATATGAACTTTATTTGCATGGCCCCTGTTGATTGAAATTAATAACCAACCCAATGGAACAAAAATGAATCCAACGCAACACAAACCTGCAGTGATTAACAACCCAGGGTCTGTTATCATGTTTCCAATTACGGCGTCTCCATTAGTGAACAGTACTGGGTTTTCACACCCCTCGTCAGATTCACAAGAGATCTTAACTAGGACTTTTGATTTTTCTTTAATGTCCAATTCAGTAACGGTGGCAAAATCAACATCTGCAGTTTGTGCTTGGAAATCAGTTTTACAACCTTCATCTACCTCTCCAGCTTCCTCGCCGTTTTCGATTAATTGGTATGTAATTGTGTAATCCTTAGCACTATCTTCAATATTTACAACCCAGCACCCCGAAGATAATTCAATTGGCCCGTTCGTATCTCCGATTTCAACAGAGTGTTCTGAAGTCTCACGAGGGTCATAGTAATCTCCCAAACTACTCATAATCATTGTTAGGGAGATCAAGCCAATTAATGCCAGAGCAATCCCGGTGATTAGTATCCGCTTAGGCCAAGCGGATGTGGCGGGTGCGGGTTGCATATTTTCACCCAGAAGGGCATGCTCCTTCAATCAAGCGGCTTAAGCCAGACCCATCTCTTCTAATTTCTCAGGCAGATATGTGTCCGTTACGAAATCAAGACCGTATTTTGCAAGAGATTGCTGTTCAGCTTTCTGGCCAATTTCAAGCATCATATTGATTTGGTCCTGCCACCAACCGTCGGCAAACCTCGGGTCGGTTAATTCTGCATTCAATGCTTCAATGTCTTTCTTCGAAAGTTCGTCAGAAGGTAAGTCGTATGCAAGTATGTCGTCGGAGGTAATGCCCAGGTAAGACGCCGAAGGTGTAGCTAGATATTCCGAAATATGGGCGGTCTTAATCGCTCCGTAAGCGATAGACGCGAAGATACGGAAAGACCAGGGGTCTCCGTCGAGGAATACTACTACCGGTACGTCCCACTCCTCGTTCATCCGCTTCATAATTCGCCGAGTAGACCTTGCAGGTTGCCCCTTCAGGTGAATGAGTCCACAATTATATTCTTCATCAAAGCCGTTTTCTACCAGCCTGTCAAACATACCACCGGTCTCAATCGCCATCAAGAATTTAACATCATGCTCTTTCAATTGAATTTTCTCAATTTCGACATTGTAAGGCAATCCATATCCTGAATCTCCAACATCATCTCTTGCATTAATTGTCATCCATTGGCCCTTTCGATTCAGTTCCATGAGAGTGACATTTCCAATCATCCTAGCACCATCTTCTTCCGGTCGTAATTTGAAATCCTCTCTTAGACAAGAAGTGACAACTTCGAGGTCTTCAGCCAGATTGTTAGATTCGTTTTGGCTTCCGAACTTTCCTAATCCCCATGCCTCGGAAATATAGTACATTTCTCTCAAGGTTGATGATTTACCTGCCTCTATCATTTCTTCAATAAATTCAACAACATGCAATGCGCGAAGAAGGTTCTTCGCAGAGCCGAGGCTTGTCGCATCACGAGTTGAGCGTTTCTTTCCATACTTGTACACTCCAAGTTTTTTATCGAATCCAATATTGTTTTTTGTTCGAACAGGCAACGTCATTGTTGGAGGCTCACCCTTTACAATTCGGTCATACATCTCTTCAACGACCAAGTGCAGCCTCTGTTTTGTCAATTCAGGATCATTTACTCGTGCCATCATACATCACCTCCAAATAGTGTAGTTTGACCAGTGTCGCCTTCGACCACACCTGTATCAAAAGTAGGCTGTGCTTCTTCTTTATCCGCAGGCATTTCCTTATCTGCCTCGACTAGAATCTGTTCTTGCCTTCGGATTTCTTCCAGCATTTTCTCATCAAGTTTTGATGCACCTATGACATCTTGACTACCTCTAAAGAAAACATCGGTTTCAGTCCAGTCCCCTTTCTCTAAATTAGAAAGTGAATATTGAATGTGCGCCTTTTCTCCCGGTTCAAGAGTCTCAACCTTCCAACCCCAAATTCCCATGGCTTCCTTTCTTCCGCCGCGTTCATTTCCAACCATCTCACCATCTGACCTTTCAGGCCAATTTACAAGAATTGAGTAACTTCTAGCCCTAGAGGTATAATTGAATAGAGTAATAGAAACATCAGTTTGTTTTGTCTCCTTATTCCAAGTAGTTGTTTCGTTACAGATTACAGCACTCATAATCTTTGTAATCGAGCCTGCCAAATCCGGAACCGGTCTTTCAAGAATAGCTGCGGATTTTTCTGCGATTGCCGGCAATATGTCGTTAATCAGTTCGAACTTTTCGCGGGTTTTAGCCATCTTCTTCTTTTTCTCAAGATGCTTTCTCAACCCACGCCCCATCTCTAGCATTGCTTTACGGGTTTCTTCGAAAACGACCTCGTTATCTGACAATGCTTCTTTGGCTTCAGAAGTAAATTGTACGTTTGTACTGGCAAGGTGCACCAGAATTGCAGCAGGTCCCTTAGGGACGCCTCTCCCGCCAGCCTGGTCCAGCCCATACTGCCTCCAATCAACACTCTCAATCGATTTGGTCAACAAACATCCACCTTGTTGATACATCAAAGGAACACGATTTGCGAATCTTAAGACTTCAACAGGCTTGTCTGCAGCCATTCCATCGCCAAATATCAGGCCAACTTCTACTTGGAAAGGGTTGCCGTGGCTAACAGTAGGCGCTCTAGTCATGGTAGAGATGAACTTTGAATCGATGGTTTTGGAAAGCCCTTTCTTGATCAACATCTCTTCAATAGGAGAGAGACAGTTTGTTGGAGGACTAAGCAATTTTACAACTTTACCCCCAACATCGCGCTCTCCCTGAAACGCTTCTAACATGGCCCTAATATCATCTGGCTTCATCGACTTTGGCTTAGTAGAAACATCCAATTCCGCAGCTTCACACAATTCTTTTGCAGCACGCATAGAAACTCCGGAGAAATTTTGTCGCAAGAATACTGACAATCTAGAATCGCTAGTTTCTCTACACATTCGCTGTAATTGGCCGAGCTCTATTCCGTGAGGATGTGGCTTAATCGCATCGACCTTTCTTGGTAATTTCTCAGTGACTCTCGGCCAATGATAAATCTCTCCATCAGGGTCGACAAATGTGATTTCAGCATGAGGATTAACGATGCTAGTCATTCGGAGATATTGGAATACTGATTGGCGGCCACGCTGATACTTACCTTTCATTTTGGTTGTTACGCGTACTCCATGTTCCTTCATTGTTAAATCGTCATTTTCCCAAATAATTCGAGTCTGTTCGCTTTTTACGGCTTTGTTCTTTCTAGTATCAAGGCCGATTTTTACACTTACCGCAGTTGGCTCACTTGCAATTTTCGATAATACATGAGTCGGTTTGCCAGTGGTTAACTGTGAATACATTACAACTCCCGTAATACCAATTCCTTGCTGTCCACGACTCTGTCTAATCGCATGGAACCTTGAACCGAATAATAACTGGCCAAACACTTTCTCAATACTCTTCTGTGGTATACCAGGTCCGTTATCTTCAGTTGTCAATTCCAAAATGTCCTTTTTTAGATCGGCTTTTGTAATCTGAACCTTGATGTCAGGGAGGATTCTTGCTTCTTCGCAAGCATCGAGGGAATTGTCTACGGATTCTTTGACCGCCGTTATTATTGAACGGGGCAGTGAGTCGAAACCAAGGAAGTGTTTGTTCTTTTCAAAAAACTCAGAAATTGCTATTTGTTTCTGATTGCTTGCCATCTTTTCTGCAATGCCTGCCACGTGTCTCACTCCACCAAGGTCCTCCTTCGTCCTAATGACGTCGGGCCTCAAGCGACCTAAGCCCATCGCCCAAGGTTCTTGAATGATAGCGTTCATTCTGAAGTTTCAAGCGCAATATGGGCAAGAGTTATTCTACGCAGATACACAATAATCCATATTGTCAGGATTATTGAAGCAATAACAGCCGTCCAATATGTCCAATCCCTTCCTTCATTCACAGCCACAGAAAGGTCTGCTGCTTTTGAGCCCCAATACGCGTATAGCGCCCCCGGAACAATCATTCCTGTATTGCCGAGGAGGTAGTCCTTCCAAGTCACGTCCGTAAGGCCGTAGCCATAATTTAGAACAGGATAGGGAATTACTAGGCTAATGCGTGTAAGGAAGACGCACCTCAACCCATCTTCTCCAACCGCTTGTTTTAGAGCATTCAGCGTTGGTTTTTTACTCATCTTTTGTCCAACCCAGCCATACAGGTATTTTTTTGTCAGCCAAAACGGCAGGATTGCGCCTAGGCATGCGCCAACAAAGGCAACCGCCCATCCACCCCAGAACCCAAATAAGACTCCTGAAATGAACTTATGAAAACTCGCAGGAGCCACTAATAGTGCTAAAACGATGTACAGTAGTAACCAACACCCGATACCAAATATTCCATTATCGGGAAACCATTGTGCTTTCTCAATTAGAGGAGATAGTAATGTCTGTGTCAAATATATGGTTAGGGCAATACCGCCGACTACTCCGCCTACGCTTAAACTAGCAATAACACGATTAGATGCCATGACACTCAATCAAAGAAACCTTTTTTCCATGCAGAGATATGTCCCGTAAAAGCACTAGTGGCTACAGTTAGAGGGCTTGCTAAATACAATTTACCTGGGCCTGAACGGCCTTGGAAATTCCTATTGATTGCTGAAACAGTAACTTGGTCAGGCTCTATTGATACTCCGGGGCCAGCCCCAATACAAGCTCCGCAACCAGGGTCAATCAGTTTGACACCAACTCGGTGGAATAAATCGTGCCATCCTTTACGAACAGCCAAGTCTTTCACAAGACCGCTTCCATATTGAATAAAGAACTCAACGTTTTCATTTACTTTCAGTCCCATTTTTTCAGCTGCTTCGCAAACCATCGCATAGTATGCAATGTCGTCTTCTTTACCCGCAGTGCAAGAGCCACCGTATGCTATATCGATACTAACTTCTCCGATATCAGATATATTTGCACCATTTGTCGGATCTGAAGGAACTCCTTTGTCAGGGTCGCCTGGATGGGCGACCATTGGGACAATTTCCGAGAGGCTGATTACGTGTATTCCGCCATCGTATTTTGCACCTTTATCTGGTACAACTGCCATTTCTTCCATAAGAGTTCGACTGATACCTTGCGCTTTCTCCATCCAATCATACAGGGCACTATCTGGCTCACATATCCCCGTGCGGCCACTACATTCTGTGGCCATATTACAGAGAGTGGCCCTTTCATCAATCGATAATGAGGTTAGGCCAGGTCCACCAAATTCCATTGACCGGTTTAGAGTAAGTTCCTCTCGTGCATGGTCGGATAAGATGTACAAAATTACATCTTTAGCCGTGCAACCATCATTCAATGAACCAATTAGTTCGAATCTTATAGATTCAGGAACCTTCACGAAAGTAAATCCTGAATAAACTAAACTAGAATATTCTGTTGCCCCCACTCCATAGGTTAGAGCATTCGACGCCCCTCCCATGCAGGTGTGTGAATCTGTTGCTTGAATGAAGTCTCCAACTTCAATAAATTCCTCGCGAGCAACCTGATGGCAAATTCCCGGCGACACGCCATCTTTAGCAGAATAGTCTCTTACACCTGTGTGCTTTTGGAATTCCACCTGCAGATCTCTTAGTGTCTGAACTTTATCCATGTGGGGTACAAATTTCGGGTTGTGTGCCGCATACAGTAAATGGTCTTCGAAAACAGCAAATTTACTTGGGTTAGGGAGTGTGTAATCTGCACCATACTCTTCACTCAAAAAAGTGTGGACTTGAGCGGTTGTAAATTCGTGACTATAGCCGCCTTGTACTTGGGCAATTACGGGGTCATGAGGCTTTACGCATTGGCCTTCACTCTGGCCTACTAGGTTGCGAGCAATGATTTTCTCAGCCATCGTCATTGGACAATCTGGAGTGTCCAAAGGAGGGAGAACGATTTCTTTGCTTTGTAATTTCGAAGCGAATGGAAACAACCCACCGTTTTCGATTATGAGTTTGGTGACGGGGTCATACTGTGAAGTAAATTCTTCTAACCCAACGCTCTCGCCATTTTGCAATCTTTCAAGGATTTCATAATCGCCCATCAATTGTCCGAGATTGATATTGTTTCTCTCATGTATCGGTGCGAACGAGGACGCAATAACGATTCTAACCCCTGCCCATCTTTCACATTGTGCAGCCGTTTCGCGAGAAGAACCTGTGCCTTTACGTTGGCCAGAAACAATCACTTCAAATCCACCATTAATCAATGCGTTTTCCCTGAAAACACGAATCCCGTCCTGCATGAGGCCAGCGTATGCATTCTTCGCAATCTCTGCCGGGTCGTGGTCAAAACAAACCCACGCCGGAGTCATCGCATCTGTATTGATGTCATCGAGTAGATCTTCTGGAGAAATATCGCTAATTTTCAGATTTAATCCATCATACAATTGCCGTTTTATGAGGTCTAAATTCTTGGTGAGAAAAAGAACTCTTTTTCCCGGAGAGAGTTTGACTTCTTCAGGTGGCCAAATATCCGTCATCTCTCTCCCCCATTTTATTTCAAGAGGCGGTGAGGTATAACGGGTTCGGACTAATAAAAATTAAAACAAAGCGCAATCTAAAGACGCATAGAATAAATATACGGCTAATTGCGGGAAAAAATCAACGAAATAAGAATAAGACACTCCTAATCATCAAAAACGATGTACTGCGGTAAATGTCTCATCCAAAACATATTAACCATGCCGCCAAATGGTTTAAATAACCCTCGTTGGAGGGTTTGAATAATAATTTGGTAATGCCATTGGCGCAATTACCTAACTGAGGGATACAAATGGATAACAACCAACACGTAGAAGACATCGTAAAATGCAGCGATTGTGGAAGCCGAGCATTAACTCGTGACGAGACTCGCGGTGAAGTCGTCTGTGACGATTGCGGTCTTGTTTTAGAAGACAATGTAATCGATCAAGGAGCAGAATGGAGAGTATTCTCTCCAGAACAAGGAGACCAGCGTGCCCGTACCGGTGCTCCAATGACTGTCATGCTTCATGACAAAGGATTGTCTACAGATATCGATTGGCAAAACAAAGATTACTCTGGAAAGACAATCAATTCACGATACAGGTCACAATTTTACCGAATGAGGAAATGGCAGAAAAGATCACGTGTTTCTAACGCTACAGAGAGAAACCTCGCAATGGCTTTAGCAGAACTGGATCGTATGGCAAGTCGCTTAGAATTGCCAAAATCTGTTCGTGAAGCAGCAGCTGTGAATTACAAGAAAGCTGTTGAGAAGAGACTGATTAGAGGCCGTTCCATCGAAGGGGTTGCAGCAGCATCCCTGTATGCAGCATGCCGACAATGTGGTGTTCCTCGTACTCTTGATGAAATCGGCCAAGCAAGCCGAACCGGGCGTAAAGAAATCGGCCGTACATACAGATTCATGGTTCGTGAACTAAAGATGAAAATCATGCCAACCGGTCCTGAAGATTACATCTCTAGGTTCTGTTCAGGATTAGGATTGGATGCTGAAGTTGAAGCAAAGGCTCACGAATTAATCAAGGCTGCACAAGAAAAAGAATTGACCAGTGGCCGTGGACCAACTGGAATTGCAGCCTCAATCATTTACATTGCAAGTGTTCTATGTGGAAAGCGCAGAACACAGCGTGAAGTTGCTGAAGTTGCAGGAGTAACTGAAGTTACTATCCGTAACCGATACAAGGAACTGATTCAGAACCTTAACATCGAATTAGATATTTGAGG
>TARA_B110000444_G_scaffold258376_1_pt1 | contig 20120 bp, 18 predicted proteins | sample TARA_B110000444 | Tara Oceans TARA_B110000444 (sample SAMEA4398370) | marine metagenome | biome: Polar Biome; feature: [SRF] surface water layer (ENVO:00010504); material: water (ENVO:00002006), including particulate matter (ENVO:01000060) such as... | depth 5 m | reverse complement strand
AGTCATTTCTCTTAATGCACTGTAGTCATCAAGTACATAGAATCCTCTTCCAAATGAAGCAGCAACTAAATCATTTTCTCGTTTTTGAATAACTAAATCTCTTATTCCCATATTAGGCATTCCAGGAAGTTTATTCCATGAATTACCTGAATCTAAGGAGGTGTAAACTCCAGATTCAGTGGCAACAAACAGTAGGTTTTTAGCAACTGGATCTTGAACCATTCTCCATATTAGGGTTCTGTCTGGCAGGTTTCCTTTAATGGATTTCCAAGTAACACCCTTATCTGTACTTTTAAAAATATAAGGGTTGAAATCACCTTCTTTATGATTATCTAAACTAACATAGACAGTATTTTCATCAAATAGATCGGCTTTAATATCGTTAACAAAACTTCTTGAGGGTATACCTAATTTGGTAACTGAAATTTTCATCCAACTTTCTCCACCATTAGAAGTTACTTGAATGAAACCATCATCCGTTCCAGCATATATAAGACCTTCTTTTACCGGAGATTCTGATAAGGAAGTTATTGTATTATAATTTGACATCGCTCCAACATCCCAAGCATTATCCCAACTCTGTTGACGTCCCATAATAGGTAAAGTTATTCTCTCTTCATTTCTTGTCAAGTCTTCTGATATTGGGATCCAATCATCTCCCCTATTTTCAGATTTCCAAACTCTGGAAGATGCAAAATAAAGCCTTGATGCCTTGTGAGGACTAACCAAAATAGGTGCATCCCAATTAAATCTTTCAAAAGGATCCCCTAGATCGGGCTGAGGCTGAATCATTACTTGGTCACCTGTAGTTAAATCTACTCGATGAAGACCCCCTTGTTGAGTTTCAGCATATATAATATCATTAAATTCAGGGTCGGTTGCGGATTGATGACCGTCTGCTCCAAGAGTTTTATACCAATGCTTATTACTTATTCCTTCCCTTTCATCGGTAGCAGAAGGACCACCAGCAGATCCATTATCTTGTGTTCCTCCAAAAATATGATAAAAGGGCTCATAATTATTAACCGCAACTTTATAAAACTGAGTCAATGGTAGGTTTTTAATATATCTCCACGTATCGGCTAAATCAAAACTCTCATAAATACCAGCATCTGTTCCTAACATTAGGTAGTCTGGATCGTCTTGTTTAAAAACCAAAACATGGTTATCAGAATGCTTTTTTTGTTCTTTTAATTGATTGAATGTTTTTCCACCGTCCTCGGATTTAAGAACACGAACATTCATTAAATATAATCTGTCAAATTTATGAGGGCTAGCATATAACTCCTGATAATAGTGAGGTCCAGTGGCTCCAGAAACAGTATTTGACATTTTTTTCCACGATTCTCCTTTATTTTCAGATCTAAACACGCCTCCTGTTGTTCTGTCTAATTCTATAGCAGCATATACAACATCAGGATTCTGAGGAGAAATTGCCAAACCAATTTTACCTTTATTGGATTTTGGGATACCATTATTTAATTTTTTCCAGTTATCCCCTCCATCATCTGAGCGATAAATTGCAGTTCCTGGTCCTCCACCCATTAGTGCAGCAACAGTTCTGTGTCGATCCCAAGTTGCAGCATATAATGTGTTTGGATCTCTAGGGTCAATTAACATATCTGTAACTCCAGTCCATTCTTTATTACCCAAAGTTTGAATCCATGATTTTCCACCATTCGTTGTTTTATATAACCCTCTTTCACCACCTTTACTCCAAAGCGGACCTTGTGCAGCCACCCATACAGTATTTGGGTCTGTTGGGTGCACAATTATTTTTGAAATATGTTCGGATTTTTTTAATCCCATATTTTTCCATGTTTTTCCCTCATCATCTGACTTGTATACTCCATCTCCGTAAGCAACATGACGACCACCTACATTTTCCCCTGTACCTAACCATATAGTTGAAGGATTATTAGCGTCAATAGTAACACACCCGGTTGAATAAGATGATTGATTATCAAAAAGTGCTGTCCAGGTAGTTCCAGCATTTTCAGTTTTCCATAAACCGGCTGAACCAACAGCAACATACCATGTGTTTTCTTTATTTGGATGGATTGCTATATCAGCTATTCTTCCCGATAAAAATGCGGGACCTATATTTCTAAACTTAAAAGCTGATACGTCTACCCTGTTTAGTGATTGAGATTCTTGTGATTTCTTACCTCTTTTTCTTTGGGCATTAGTAAATGAAGAACTAAACACAAATAGAATACTGAAGACTAATAAACTTATTCTTTTCATTTTAATTTTTTTTAAAAGTTTCATGGTTGTATTGATATTAAATAGATGAATTTGATTTAAAAAGGTATTGAATATTTAAACTAAAAATTAAATATATAAAATTTTTATGTTTATTGAATCTAATTGATTGTTAGTAAATTGAAAAAAAATATTGATATTTGTTATCAATGGAAATAATAATTGAATATTTTAGAACTATCCCTACACTAGATAGGGCAATAATCATAATAGGAGGTATTTCATTTTTTTGGTTTTTAGAAGGTACTCTACCTCTTTTTATGTTTAAATATAGAAAATGGAAACACGCCATTCCTAATTTATTCTTTACCGTAACAACAATTTTAATAAATGTTTCGTTGGCATTTTTACTTTTAAGTCTCTCGGATTGGGTTGTAGAGAACAAATTTGGCTTCATATATCTTTTTAACGAATTGCCTTTACTTGTTGAAGTTTTATTTGCAATTCTTTTACTTGACTTTTTCGGAGCCTTCCTTGCCCATTATGTTGAACATAAGTTTAATCCTTTATGGATGATTCATCTTGTTCATCACTCAGATCACAAGGTAGATACAACCACAGCAAACAGACACCATCCACTTGAAAGCTTGATCAGATTTATTTTTACTTTATTGGCAGTAGTAATTGTTGGAGCACCAATAGCTTATGTTATGCTTTATCAATCTTTATCTGTTGTTTCAACTCAATTCAATCATGCAAATATTAAACTCCCTAAAAAAATTGATAAAATATTAAGTTTTATTTTGGTATCCCCTGATATGCATAAAGTTCATCATCACTATCGTCTTCCCTACACTGACGCAAACTATGGAAACATTTTTTCCATATGGGATAGGCTTTTTGGAACATATATGTATTTAGATAGAGAGAAAATAGTTTATGGCGTGGATGTTTTTCCAAATGAGAAAAAAAATTCTCAAATAAAAGAACTTTTAAAACAACCATTTCAAAAGTATCAAAGACCCACAAAATCTGTTGAAATCTAAATATTGAATATCTTTCTCAATATTTTAAGCATATCTACCATTGGAAATTCGTTTTGTTCTCCAGATGACATATTCTTGAGCGTAAACTTTTCCTTTTTAAGTTCTTCATCACCAATAATTAAAACAAAACCAATATTTTTCTTGTTAGCATAGTTAAGCTGTTTACTCATTTTAATTTCAGAAGGATAAATTTCACTATTGATATCAATAGATCTTAATTCGTTAAGTTTTCTAAAAGCAATATTAACGCATTTAGTTCCTAGGTTTAAAAATAAGATTTGCGTGCACTTCTCTATGTTTTTGGGAAATAATCCTAATTCTTCTAAAACAAGATAAATTCTATCAAAGCCAAAAGAAATACCAATTCCACTGACTCCCTTCATTCCAAAAGAATTAGTCAATTTATCATACCTCCCTCCACCTCCAAGTGATCCCATTTTTACCGAGGAAGGGCCAACTACTTCAACAATCATCCCTGTATAATAATTCAGACCTCTGGCAAGAGTCAAATCAAAAGATAGTTTCACAGACTTTAATCCAAGAACTTGCAGTTTCTCAAAAATGAATCTTAATTCCTCAATACCTATTAAACCTTCGGGCGTGTCAACAAATAAAGATTCTAAATTCTGCAAAATTTTATTTGGGTCACCCTTTAAACTAATAATATGCTTAATCTTTTTGATAGAATCCATAGAAAAACCCTTTGATAACAATTCATTCTCAACTCCTTCTATACCAATCTTATCGATTTTATCTATAGCGACAGTAAAATCTGTTATTTGATTATTATCACCTATTAATTTTAAAATTCCTTCTAGAATTTTTCTATGATTAACCTTAACGGTTACACCCTCTAAGTTTAAATCCGAAAAAACACGATCATAGAGGGATATCATTTCAACTTCTTGTAATAAAGATCTCTCTCCTATTATATCTGCGTCACACTGACAGAATTCCTGAAACCTTCCATGTTGTGGTCTATCAGCTCTCCATACATTTTGAATCTGATACCTTCTAAAAGGAAAAGTTAAATCATTTTGATTTCCAGCAACATATCTAGCAAAAGGAACAGTTAGATCATATCGAAGAGCTTTATCACTTAACGAATTAGAAAATTCTTTTAATGCATTTTTTTCTAAAGCAATAAGATCTGCTTTTTTAAGCTTATCTCCAGAGTTAAGAATTTTAAAAATCAGTCTATCCCCCTCTTCTCCGTATTTACCCATTAAAGTTGAAAGTCTCTCAAAAGATGGAGTTTCAAGTGGTTCAAATGCAAAAATTTCGAAGGCATTTTGTAAAATCGTTTTAAGATAATTACGTTTAAATAATATTTTTGAAGAGAAATCTCTTGTACCCTTAGCGGGAGTTGATTTTAATGACATAATATTTATCTACTAAACAAATATCTTACTTTTCGTTTGATTTTGAAAGTCTTTCATTACACATAATAAATAGTTGACCTTCAGAAATGTGAGAACCTCTTGAAATTAAAGAATAAATTTCATTATTTCTTTCGGAATCAAATTTCTTTGTTGACTCTAATAATTCTATTTTACTAGAGTGTAAATTATTTGAAAGCCACAGTTGTCCTTGAGAAGAATTTAAATTAATTTTTGGGTCACTTGATTTAACTACTATTGAATCAATTGAGTTTTTATGACACTTGAAAAGAAAAAGGTGGGTTGAACTAATATTTTCAATAAATTTAACTTTATCAAGAATATCATCCCATACTAGATCACTAAACATATCTAATATATGTTCAACACTTTCAGCTGAATTTGTTTTAATCTTATCCCACTGTTTAATATCAATAGAATTTGAGGATAAGAAAAGAGCAAATTCTTCACCGAGAGCTTCAAACTGCTCTTTTGTTAGTCTAGAGTACTTCAATATTATATAAATAAAAAAAACCCCATAATATGAGGTTTTAATTTGATAATTTAGAAATTATGCTTGAGCAATAATTTCAAATGGAAACTGAATGCTAACATCTCTATGTAAACGAATGCTGGCTTCATACTTACCTGTTCTTTTAATTGATCTCCCGGGAATACTGATAAGTTTTTTTTCAACTGTCTCACCCTTAGAATCAAAAAAAGAAACTAAATCTTGAACAGTTACGGATCCAAAAAGTCTATCACCAGTTGATATTTTGGAAGGAAGTTTCATTTCAATCTTCATTAATTTATTTCCAAATGACTTTGCTTCTTTTATAACTTTTTCTTCTTTAAAAGCTCTTTGTTTTAAATTCTCTTTTAAAACTTTTTTAGCAGAGATAGTTGCTAAAACAGCTTTTCCTTTGGGTATCAAAAAATTTCTACCGTAGCCATTTTTAACTTCTACAAGATCATCTTTGAATCCTACGTTTTGTATATCTTCTTTTAGTATAATTTGCATGATATCAATAATTTATTTTAACATATCTGCCACATAAGGCATTAAAGCTAGATGACGAGCTCGTTTTACAGCAACTGACACCTTACGTTGGTATTTTAGTGAAGTTCCAGTTAAACGTCTTGGTAAAATTTTACCCTGTTCATTAACAAACTTTATTAAAAAGCTAGGATCTTTATAATCAACATACTTTATACCAGTACGTTTAAATCTACAATACTTTTTTTTGGTTGTAGTCTCAATGTTTAAAGGAGTTAGATACCTAATCTCTCCTTCTTTTTTACCACTATTTTGTTCTTCTATTTTTGACATAAATTAAGCTTTTACGGTTTTCTTTTTCCTTCTTTTTTCGGCCCATGCTATAGAATGCTTGTCTAACTTGACAGTTAAATATCTCATTATACGCTCATCTCTTCTAAAAGAGACTTCTAATTCATCTATAGTATCGCCAGTAGCCGTATATTCAAACAAATGATAAAAAGCACTTTTTTTATTTTGAATTGGATAAGCTAATTTTTTTAAGCCCCAGTTTTCTTTACTGGTTATGCTTCCACCTTTGGAAATCAGAAATTTTTCATATTTCTGAACTGCTTCCTCAATCTGAATTTCAGATAGAACGGGATTTAGTATGAAAACAGTTTCATAATGATTCATAATTTTTATTTTAGTCTGCAAAAGTAGTAGAACTCATTTGGACCACCAAGTATTTAGGTTTTTTTTTCAATATTATTTTTAAAATATTTTGCTAATATGGATCAACATCAATAATAAATTTTGTGCTTTTAAATGAAGCTATACTTTCAAAGCTTTTTTTGGTTTTCTGTAAAACTTTTTTAAAGTGAAGTCTGGAGATCTTTGAATCTAGCTTTACAAGTAATTGCTTATGATAATAATTTCTTACTCTAGAAACTGGAGGAAAAACAGGACCTAATATTTTTCCATCATAAGACTGACTTAATACATTTAAAAACCAGTCACTTGCAATCGAAAGAATTTCTATATTTCTGTTTTTTAAGGTTATTCTTACCAATCTCACAAATGGAGGATAAAGATGGAGCTTACGATCTTTTAATTCAGTTTCAACAAAAGATTTCATGTTATTTTCTATAACATTTTTAATAACTGGATGAAAAGGCTGATATGTTTGAATTAGAACACTACCCCTTTCGTCTGATCTTCCAGATCTACCAGCTACTTGTGTAAGCATCTGAAAACTTCTTTCATAAGATCTAAAGTCGGGGAAGTTTATCAGATGATCCGCATTTATAACTCCAACTAAATGAACATTTTTAAAATCTAAACCTTTGACAACCATTTGTGTACCAACTAATATTTTTATTTTTTGTGACGAAAATAAATTTATAATTCTATCAAAGTCATTTTTACCTCTTGTAGTATCCCAATCCATTCTTGCAATAGTAATATTTGGAAATATATCGTTTAATTGTTTTTCTATTTGTTGGGTACCAGTTCCTTTGGTTATTAGGTTTGGAGATCCACAAGAATGACAAACTATAGGAATGGGTATATTATAACCGCAATAATGACATTGTAACTTGCCACTATTTTTATGATGAGTCAATGTAACGTCGCATTGAACACATTGGGGCATATGACCACAGGTTAAACATTCTAAAATTGGAGCATATCCTCTTCTGTTCTGAAATAATATTACTTGCTTATCAGATTCTATAGTTTTAGAAATTGATTCGATTAACTCTAAAGACAAATCACCTTTTATTTTCTTCCTCTTGTGAGCATCTTTTAAATCGATAGTTTTAATTTCAGGAAGCATTACTCCTCCATACCTATTTTTAAGATTTACAAAACCATATTTTTTATTTTTAACATTAGTTAATGTTTCTAAACTTGGAGTTGCAGATCCTAAAATAACTTTTAAATTTAAAATATTCGCCATATATATAGCCGCATCTCTGGCATTATATCTTGGAGCAGGATCAAATTGCTTGTAAGACGTCTCGTGTTCTTCGTCAACTACAATTAAATCAAGTTTTTTAAAAGGTAAAAAAAGAGAAGATCTAGCACCAATTATAACTTTTGAATTATCGGTACCGTTATATACATTTCTCCAAATCTCAGTTCTTTCATTTAAACTGAATTTAGAATGATAAACTTGAACTAAGCCTCCAAAATAATTCTGAAATCTGACAACCATCTGAGAAGTAATTGAGATTTCTGGAAGTAGAAATAATACTTGACCCCCTTTTTCTATAATTTGTTTAATATATTTCATGTAAAGAGCAGTTTTTCCTGAGGAAGTTACCCCTTGAAGAAGAACTACACTTTTGTTACAAAACTCCTCTTCCAATGAAACAAAAGCCTTCTCCTGATCACCAGAAAGCTTTTGAAGAGACTTTTCAATACTGCCTTTGTACAAGTTTCTTTCTATTTTAATGATTTTTTCTTCAATTACGAACTTCTTCAAAAGCGCCTTTGATATTGAACTTCCAGTATTAGATTTTTCAAAAATAGTTTTAGATCCTATCCATTCATTTTTATTTTGTCCTAAGGAAATCATAGACATGAAAAAATCCCTTTGTTTTTTGGATCTGTTTAGAGAAATTAATATATTTTCTATTAAATTGTCATGTATAATTTTGGGATTTATTCTAAAAACTTTTTTAGTTTTAGACTTGTATCTTTCATTAATCTTTTGATTTATAATAACTGCTCCCATGTCAACCAGAGGCTGAAGTAATTTTATTACATTTTTTTTTCCGGAAATTTTTATGACATTATCAATATTTAAAACTGATTTCTCTAAAGCCTCATAAATTAGATATTCATCATCTGATAAAACACTTTTATCAATTAAAACATCTGGATTTTTTATAATATTAGTTTCACTTTCTAAAAGTAGTGTAGTAGGGATGGAAGCTTTCATTACAGATCCAACTGAACACTGATAATAGTCAGCTATCCATTCCCAGAATTTAATCTGATATAAATAAACACAAGGTTCGTCATCTAAAACTGATTCTATATACTTTGCTTCATATGTTTGTGGAGAAACATTATGCTTGCGAACAACTATTGCCGTGTAAATTTTTGATTTACCAAATGGAACAGCAACTCTAAAGCCTGGAGAAATAAAATTATAATCTTCTTCAGATACTAAATAAGTGAATGGTTTTGGAAGAGCCAGTGGTAAATAAACATCAACAAAAAAATACATTATCAAAAATAATCAAAGTTCATGTCTTATTACTTTTTTGGAGCTTCATTTTTTAAACGCATCAGTGTAGCATTTAACTCGAAACCCAAAAGAAGAACGTTGGAATTTAACCATATATAAAGCATAAAAACCAAAAGAGCACCGATTGACCCATATAGTTGGTTATATGTGGAGAAATTTTCAATATAAATTCCAAAAAGCCAAGTTGTAAGCATTATTAAAAATGTTGTCATCAAAGCACCAGGAGAAAAAAACTTTGACTTTCTACCTTCAATAGTGCCAAAATAATAAAGTATGGAAACTGACAAATAGGTTAAAACAACATAAAAAAATGTCTGTCCAAGTCGAATCCAATCTAAAGTATTTTGTAGAAGTTGTTTAATATTATTATAAATATAAATCTCAAAATAAACGGCAAAAATTACTGCTAACAACAATGTAAATGCTAATAATATTGCAACTCCTACAGAATATAAATATTGTTTAAAAAAGTTTCTTGAAAATTCTATATGATATGATTCTTCAAATCCGGAAAATATAGCACTAACTCCGTTAGCGGTAAGAATTATGGATAGAATAAAAACAGATGACAATAATCCACCTCGGGGTTTATTCTGAATGTCTTGAAATATTTGAGAGAAAAATCCCTGACTATCAGCTGGAACCAAAATCTCTATAAAATTTAATAAAATTGAATCAAAGTTATTAATTGGTATAAATGGAATAAGATTTAGAATGAAAAGAAGAAAAGGAAAAATAGCCATGAAAAAACTAAAAGAAATACTTCCAGCTCGAGCTGTGAGTGCCCCTTTTAAAATCCCTGAAATATACATTTCTATCAAATCAAAAAAAGAAAGACCATTAAAACCAGGTAGCTTTATAGAGTCTATAATTCTAATTATAGATTTTAATATTGGAATATTTTTAAATTGATTTCTCAAAATTTATATTTTTCAATCAAATATAGGTTGGAATTATATAAATTATATGTGTTGGTAATTTAATCTCTGTTATTTTTACAAAATGGAGATAATACTTTTGTCAGTAAATAAGACTAAAAATCAAAACATAAAAAACTTGTTAGATGACTATAAAAGTAGAATTAGTCATTATGTAAAATTTTCTTTTGTTGATATTCCAGATATGAAAAACTCAAAAAATATTTCTCCGAAAGAGTTAAGAATAAAAGAAGGCGCTCTAATTAAAGAAAAAATAAAAATTGGGGATTTATGTATACTACTTGACGAATCAGGTGTAAACTATAGCTCTATTAATTTTTCAGAATTTTTAAATAAAAAATATAACTCAAATCACAAACGAATCGTCTTTATAGTTGGGGGTGCATATGGGTTTTCAGAATCTATTTATTTATTAGGAAATGAAAAGATATCTTTATCCAAAATGACTTTTACTCATCAAATGACTAGACTATTTTTTTGTGAACAACTCTACAGGGCCAATACAATTCTTAGAAATGAAAAATACCACCACATATAAAATGAAGATCGTATTTGCAACCAATAACGAAAACAAGATTAGGGAAATAAAAGCTCTAGTTCCAAAATCTATTAAAATATTGAGTTTGAGTGATATTAGATGTTTTGAAGAAATTAAAGAAACAGGAAAAACAATTTCTGAAAATGCATTAATAAAATCAAATTATATTAAAAATAATTACGGTTATGATTGTTTTTCAGACGATACTGGTTTAGAAGTAAGTTGTCTTGGTGGTGAACCAGGTGTTTTTTCAGCTCGCTACTCGGGAACTCCGGTTGATTCAAAGAGAAATATTGATTTGATTTTAAAAAAAATGGAATTACAAATAGATCGATCTGCTCAATTTAGGACGTGCATATCGTTAATTATAAACAAGAAAAAAAAATTATTTGAGGGAATTGTAAAAGGTGAAATAACATGTTTTCCCATGGGAGAAATGGGGTTTGGTTATGATCCTATTTTTAAATCTCTTGGATCAAAAAAAACTTTTGCTGAATTAAGTTTAAATGAAAAAAATAATTTGAGTCACAGAGGGATTGCTTTAAAAAAACTAATTAAATATTTATTAAAATTAAATATCTAATTTTAGCAATCAAAGAAGTTTGTATTTGCATGAATCTTGTTTAATTTAGGGAATTAATTCTATGAAATATATTTTTTTTATACTGTGTTTCCTCAACTATTTATCAATTGAAGCCCAAAAAGAGTCGATAATTTTTCAAGGAACAGTTGAAAATGAAATTACCGAGTCTCCTATGCAAAATGTCCATGTTATAAATCTAAACAAGGTAGTTGGAACAATAACAAATAAAAAAGGAGAATTTGAGATTGAGGCCTCACCTATGGATACTTTATATTTTTCTTATGTAGGTCACAAACCGTTAAAAGTTTCTGTAACAAGAGATATGATAAAATTTGGAAACTCCAAGTTTAAATTAACTGGCTTAGCATTTGCATTAGAAGAAATCATCTTACGCCCCTATGAACTTACTGGTTATTTAGAAATTGACGTGAAAAATGTACCTATTAATTCTGCAACTAGGTATAGTATATCTGGACTTACTAATTCAGGATACGAAGCTGGAAACAGAAATAAAGGTTCTATTGCTAGGGCATTAGGTGCATTATTTAATCCTGCAGATTTTTTAAATAATTTATTTGGAAAAAATCCAAAAAAACTAAGTAAACTAAAGCAAATGAGGGCAGATATTGAAATTAAAAACTTACTAGTCTCAAAGTTTGATAGAGAGGTTCTAGTTCAACTTCTTGGAATAAAAAGAATTGATTTAGAAGAAATTATTCGAAACTGTAACTATTCTGATGCTTTTATTAAAAACTCTAATGATTTGCAAATTTTAGAAGCTATTAGTTCATGTTATGAGGAATACAGGATAATGCAAGGAACTCAATAATTTATTTAAAAGAAATGTATCTTTGTAAAACAATTTATATTTAACATGTTGTTAACGACTTTAAATGCTATATCCCCCGTCGACGGGAGATATAGAACGAAAACAAAGGTTCTTTCAAGTTATTTTTCTGAAGAAGCTTTGATAAAATACAGAGTTCAAGTTGAAATTGAGTATTTCATTTCTCTTTGTAAACTTCCTCTACCTCAGTTATCTGAATTCAATCACTCGTTATTTGAAGATCTTCAGAGTATTTATAAGCATTTTAGCATTGAAGACGCCCTGGCAATTAAAGAGATTGAGAAAAAAACTAATCATGATGTAAAAGCTGTAGAATATTTTATTAAACAAGAGTTTGACAAACTTGATATTCAGAATTACAAAGAGTTTATCCATTTTGGATTAACTTCTCAGGATATAAATAATACTGCAATTCCTTTATCGATTAAAGAAGCAATCGAAAAGGTTTATCTTCCTGAACTAGATGAAGTTTTGACCAAAATGCTATCTCTTTCAAATGAATTTAAAGAAATTCCTATTCTCACTAGAACTCACGGACAACCTGCATCTCCTTCAAAATTAGGAAAGGAATTCATGGTCTTTATAAAACGAATTGAAATTCAAAAAAACTCTCTTAAGCAAATACCTAACTCTGCAAAATTTGGCGGAGCCACTGGTAATTATAATGCCCATCATATAGCTTACCCAAATATTGATTGGAAAAAATTTAGCACAAATTTATTAGAACAAAAATTTGGACTAAATCATTCTTTTCCAACAACACAAATAGAGCATTATGATTCATTTGCTGCTCTGTGTGATTCTTTGAGAAGAATAAATACAATTTTAATTGATTTTAATAGAGATATTTGGTCATACGTTTCGATGGATTATTTCAAACAAAAAATAGTAGAAGGAGAGGTTGGCTCTTCCGCAATGCCCCATAAAGTGAATCCAATAGATTTTGAAAACTCAGAGGGAAACCTTGGAATCGCAAATGCAATTTTTGGATTTTTTTCAGAAAAACTCCCAATATCCAGACTTCAGCGTGACCTAACCGACAGTACTGTTTTAAGAAATATTGGTGTCCCGTTAGGTCACACAATAATTGCCCTTAAGTCCACAATAAAAGGATTATCAAAATTATTAGTTAATGAAAATAAAATACGTGAAGACCTTCAAAATAACTGGGTAGTTGTAGGCGAAGCAATTCAAACAATATTAAGAAGAGAAGGATACAAAAACCCTTATGAAACATTAAAAAATTTGACTAGAACTAATCAAAAAATTACCAAAGAAAGCATATCAAATTTTATAGACACATTAGAAGTAAATGATTCTATAAAACAAGAACTTAAATTAATAAGTCCTTTTAATTACACAGGAATTTAAAAAAAATGAAAAAAATAAAATACATATTATTTTTTGCTGTATTTATAATTTTGAGTTGCTCAAAAGACAAAGATGACAATTTAATAGAGTTAAGTGATAATCTTGAAATCAGTGATTTTATATGGAAAGGTTTGAATGATTTTTATTATTGGCAATCCGATGTCCCTAACCTTGCTGATTCGATGGTTGAAAATCAAAATACATATTCCCAATTTATATACAATAACTCTGAACCTGAATCATTTTTTGAGTTATTATTATACTCAAATGATAAGTTTAGTTGGATAGTTAGTGATTATGTTGCTCTCGAAAACTCTTTACAGGGAATCGTAGCATCTAACGGTTTAGAGCTTGGCTTAACTAGACAATGTAGCGGATGTAATGATTTGGTCGCTTACGTTAAATATGTTCATCCAGAATCAGATGCTTCATTAAAAAATATCTTAAGAGGAGACTTATTCACTGTAGTTAATGGTTTTAACCTTACGATGGACAACTACAAGGATCTTCTTTTTAATGATAACCTAATGACATATACAATTAGTCTTTCTAATTATGAAAGTGGTTCATTTACTCCTATTGGTCAAAACATAACACTAACTAAGAAAGAAAATTTTGAAAAAAATCCAATATATGTAAATGAAATTGTGGCAGCAGGATCTTTAACTGGAGCAGTAACTGGAACTTACAAGATTGGATATTTAATGTATAATCAATTTGTTTCTAGCTATGAAGATGAGTTAAATGATGTTTTTGCTGAATTTAGATCTGAAAATATAACCGAATTAGTTCTTGACCTTAGGTACAATAGAGGCGGATCAATTAATAACTGTATAGTCTTATCAAGTCTAATTACGGGTCAGTTTAACGGTAAGGTATTTTCTAAACAAAATTGGAATTCTAAACTTAACAAATACTGGGAAGATAAAAATGAAGATCTTAATGACTATTTTGTTGGTTCATTATCAAATGGTATGTCTTTAAATAGTCTTAATCTTCAAAAATTATATGTATTAACTTCAAGTGAAAGCGCATCGGCAAGTGAGCTTTTGATAAACGGTCTAACATCTCACATTCAAGTAATACAAATTGGAGATACAACTGTAGGGAAGAATGTTGGATCAATAACAATTTATGACTATCTAGATAACGATGGAAATAAGAATCCAAACCACAAATATGCGATGCAACCAATTGTTTTAGCTATTGAAAATAGTGAAGGGTTCTCTGACTATACAGAAGGTTTAAAACCAGATCACGAATCTAAAGAAAGTGTTTCTCAATTAGGAATTTTAGGTAATCCACAAGAAACTTTATTTTCAAAAGCAATTGAATTAATTAATGGTTTTGATATTATATCTCGCTCTTCTCGTAGCGATAAATTAATTGAAAATAGAGTTTTAGATCCAGAAATGTTAAGAGAACAAAAATTAATAATAGAGATACCTAACTTTAGAATACTTGAAAATAATTAGAATTATTTTGTTAGGTACATTTTTCTTCTTGAATATAAATCGTAGAATTCGTCATCTTTAAGATCATCAATAAATAATATACTTTCTCCTGTACTTTTCATTTCAGGTCCCAATTGTTTATTAACATTATGAAATTTGTTGAAAGAAAAAACTGGCTGTTTTATAGCATAACCCTTTAAAATGGGATTGAATTTAAAATCTTTTACTTTTTTATAACCCAACATTACTTTAGTTGCATAATTAACATAAGGTTCGTTGTAAGCTTTAGAAATAAAAGGAACTGTTCTAGATGCCCTAGGGTTAGCTTCAATTATATATACTTTGTCATTTTTAATTGCAAATTGGATATTGATTAAACCTTTTGTTTTGAGAGCTAATGCAATTTTACGAGTATGATCTTTAATTTGCTGAAGAACATATTCACCTAAATTAAAAGGAGGTAGAGTCGCATTAGAATCTCCTGAATGAATTCCACAGGGTTCAATATGCTCCATAATACCTATAATATAAACGTCTTCTCCGTCAGAAATAGCATCGGCCTCAGCCTCTATAGCTCCATCTAAATAGTGATCTAATAAAAGTTTGTTGTTAGGGATCTTTCTCAATAAATCAACAACGTGGGCTTCTAAATCTTCCTTATTAATTACAATCTTCATTCCTTGACCACCTAAAACATAGGATGGTCTAACTAAAATTGGGAAATCTAGCTCCTCAGTTAATCTAATTGCATCTTCTGCATTTTCTGCAACTCCAAAATCAGGATATGGAATATTATTTTCCTTAAGAAGAGTTGAAAAACTTCCTCTGTCCTCAGCTAAATCAAGAGACTTATAACTTGTTCCAATTATTTTAATTCCATATCGATCTAGTTTTTCTGCTAATTTTAAAGCTGTCTGACCACCCAATTGAACAATTACACCTACCGGGTTTTCATGTCTAATAATATCATATATATGTTCCCAGAATACAGGTTCAAAATATAGTTTATCAGCTACATCAAAATCAGTGGAAACTGTTTCTGGATTACAATTAATCATAATTGTTTCATAACCTGCCTCACTCGCAGCCAAAACACCGTGGACACAACAATAATCAAATTCAATTCCCTGGCCTATTCTATTGGGGCCTGAACCAAGTACAACGATTTTCTTTCGATCACTCACAGCACTTTCGTTAACACTAAATTTTTTATCCGAACCTGCGAGTTGCATTTTTTCTTCAAAGGTTGAATAATAATAGGGAGTTTTAGCCTGGAATTCAGCTGCACATGTGTCAACTAACTTGTAAACACGTTGAATACCAAGTTTATCTCTTTTGTTGTATACCTGACTTTCCAAACAATTTAACATATGGGCAATTTGTCTATCTGCAAAACCTTTTTGTTTGGATTCCAGAACTAATGAAGAGGAAATTGTTTCTATTGAGTGATTTGAAATTTCACATTCGAGTTTATAAAGCTCTTCATACTGCTTTAAAAACCACATATCAATTTTAGTAATATCGTTTATTGTGGTAAGAGGAACTCCTATCTGAATTGCATCATATATAACAAAAACTCTATCCCAACTTGCGTTTTTTAGTTTATTTAAAATTTGATCATAATCAGTATATCCTTTACCGTCAGCTCCAAGACCGTTTCTTTTAATTTCTAGGGATTGTGTTGCTTTGTGAAGTGCTTCTTGAAAAGATCTCCCAATCCCCATAACTTCACCAACAGATTTCATTTGTAATCCAAGTGTTCTGTCAGATCCCTCAAATTTGTCAAAATTCCATCTAGGAATTTTTACTATTACGTAATCAAGGGTAGGCTCAAATAATGCTGATGTAGATTTTGTAATTTGATTTTCTAATTCATTTAAATTATATCCAATTGCCAACTTGGCTGCTATTTTGGCTATCGGATATCCAGATGCTTTTGATGCTAAAGCTGACGAACGAGAAACTCTAGGGTTTATTTCTATTGCTATTATATCTTCTTTCTTATCAGGACTAACTGCAAACTGAACATTACAACCCCCAGCAAAATCTCCAATACTTCTCATCATCTTAATTGCCATGTCCCTCATTCTCTGAAAAGTATTATCTGAAAGTGTCATTGCAGGAGCAACAGTAATTGAATCTCCCGTATGAATACCCATTGGATCCATGTTTTCTATTGTACAGATGATTACAACGTTATCATTTTTATCTCTTAATAACTCGAGCTCATATTCCTTCCATCCTAATAATGCTTTGTCTATAAGAACCTCGTGTATAGGTGATGCCTCTAAACCTCTTGATAGAAGTTCGCTGAAATCTTGTTCATTATGAACAAATGCAGCACCTGTCCCTCCTAATGTAAATGATGGTCTAATTACTAGAGGGAAACCAAATTTTTGAGCAATTTCTTTTCCTTTTAAAATTGAATTTGCAGTTTCAGCTGGAGCAACAGGAATATTAATTTTTTTCAATAATTGTTTAAACTGTTCTCGATCCTCTGTAATTTGAATTGCATCTATATCAACGCCAATAATATCAACATTATAATCCTTCCATATCCCCTTGTCATCTGCTTCTATACAAAGATTTAAAGCAGTTTGACCTCCCATTGTAGGTAGTACAGCATCTATAGCGTGAATTTTTAAAATTTCAATTATGGATTTAGTTGTCAGCGGTTTTAAATAAATATGATCTGCCATAGAGGGGTCAGTCATTATAGTCGCAGGGTTGGAATTGATCAAAACAGTTTCAATTCCATCTTCTCTAAGTGAACGAAGTGCTTGAGTTCCTGCATAGTCAAATTCACAAGCTTGTCCAATAATTATAGGGCCTGATCCTATTATTAATATACTTTTTAATTTATTGTTTTTTGGCATTAATTTATGATTGCATTACAAATTCAATATAAAAAAAAAGGTGCTACTTAAAAAAAGTAACACCTTAAAAATTTTAATAATGTAAAAACATTATTTTTTATGTCTAGGTTCAGATGAAACTGATATTTTGTTTCTGCCTTTAGCTCGACGATTAGATATAACTTTTCTACCGCTAGCACTAGCCATTCTCTCACGAAAACCGTGCTTATTTCGTCTTTTTCTTTTTGAAGGCTGGAATGTTCTTTTCATATTTCTAAACTTTATGGTAGTATATGTTCCATTAAAGCTGCGCAAATATATAACATCTTTTTATTTAACAAAACCTTTAGTTAATAATTCCAAACCTTTTTTTTTACCTTTGAAATTAAATATAATATTATGTTTCCAAAGATTATCAAATTATTTTTTGCTTTATGTTTATTTTCATATTCAATTTATCAATTTATTGAAAATTATATTGGAAATGGAATATTCTGTATGCTTATTGCTGGAATGTTTATTCTTTTATATTTTAAAAATGAGATAATTTTTTTAGCATTTTTAAGATTACGTAAACAGGACTTTGTTGGTACTGAAAAATGGTTGAATAAAATTAAAAATCCTGAATCAAGTTTAGTAAAAAAACAGCAAGGATATTTTTACTACTTGCATGGAATAATAAAATCCCAAACCAATTTAACAATTGCAGAAAAAAATTTTAAAAAAGCAATTGTTCTAGGACTTTCTTTTAATCATGATTTAGCAATGGCCAAGATGAGTTTAGCTGGGATATCAATGCAAAAAAGAAGAAAACGAGAAGCTACAATGTTGCTTGCTGAAGCAAAAAAACTAGATCGACAAGGAATGCTTAGTTCTCAAATGAAATTAATGCAACAGCAATTAAAAAAAATATAATTTTTTAACTCAAGATAAGTTTGGGCAAATTATTATTTAACCAATTAGCTTGAGTCAATATGATAGCATGGGAACCCTTGATTTTAATAAACGGTTTTTTAATTTTACGTATTGGAAATATATTGTCTTTAATTCCATGGATATGAATAATAGATTGATTATTACTTTCTTGCTCCCAATTAACTAGCGCATTGTAAGCCCAACTCAAATACTCGGGGTCTCTATGTGATAGGTATTTCTTATAAAGGTCTACTCTTAATTTAATGGAATCTCCAAAAACAAAAAGAGCCAAATTTTCAATATTTCCAATCCATTTGAAAGGAATAAATTTATGAACTTTAGTGTGTTTGGTTACTTTCATATGAATTGGTAATTCTTTATTTGATTTTAAACTTGAAATAATAATAACTTTTTCACAATTAATCACTTTTGAGACTTCCTGTACTAAAATTCCTCCAAAAGAAACACCAATAAGTATTGGGTTTTCGTGTTTTATCAACTTGCTCATTCTAATAGCATAGGAGGATAATTTTTCATTTTTAAAAGGAGAAATCCAAGATAAATGTTTAACTACAAATGAATTTGGAAACTTTAAAAGTTCGAAAATTTTTGGACTAGCTCCTAGACCTGGCATTAGATATAAATATTTATTTTCCATATTTTAACTTTCACACACTAGATGATCAACAAATTTTTTGTAAATTTATTGCCCTTTAAAAATTCAGTTTCTCTGTATAAAGTTACAATTAAAGGGATTATTTTAAATATAAATTTTTCAATATGGCAAATATAGTTCTCGAAAACAATGAATTCCTTAGACAATTTGAAACTACTGTTGAAAACTCACTTGCACGTATTGAGTATGCAGAACAAGAAAGAAAAATATTTTTAACAAAAATATTTGTACCAGAGGGAATTAGTGATAAAAATTTTGAAGAAAAATTTATTCGTTGTGTTCTAGAGGTTTTATCTGAAAGAAACATGAAAGTCGTTCCTACATCTCCAAAAATTGCTGGTTTTGTTCGTAGAAATAAATCTTACAAATCTCTTTTGCCTGTCGGTATTAAACTTTAACACCTTGCATACCCTTCATTATCTATTTTTTTCAAATTCAAGGGTATTATCTTATTTATATATTCTGGATTCCATGGTGATTTAACTTTTATATAATTTTCTGTGAAGCCGTACATATAACCTTTTTTATTTTCCCCCTCGAACAAAACATTTAATTCTTTCCCAAGCTGAGACTCATAAAAAGCTCTACGTTTTTTTACTGATAATGTTCTCAACATTTTACTTCTTTTGCTCCGAATATTGATGGGTATTGTATTTTTCATTAATGCAGCTTCTGTATTTTTCCTTTCCGAATAAGTGAAAACATGTAAATAGCTAATAGGTAAGTCTTTTAAAAAATTATAAGTGTCAATAAAACTATCATCAGATTCACCAGGGAATCCAACAATAACATCGACACCTATACAGGCATTTGGAATTAATTTTTTAATTTTCAATACACGATCTAAATATAAAGGAGTTAAATATCTTCTTTTCATTTTCTTCAATATCATATCACTCCCACTTTGTAGTGGAATATGAAAATGAGGAACAAAACAATGGCTTTTAGATACAAAATCAATAATTTCATTTTTAAGTAAATTAGGCTCGATTGAAGATATTCTTATGCGTTCAATTAATTTAAGATTATCCAAAGCATTAATTAGTTCTAAAAAAGTGTGTTTATGATTTTTATTATT
>TARA_B110000444_G_scaffold77888_1_pt1 | contig 20331 bp, 17 predicted proteins | sample TARA_B110000444 | Tara Oceans TARA_B110000444 (sample SAMEA4398370) | marine metagenome | biome: Polar Biome; feature: [SRF] surface water layer (ENVO:00010504); material: water (ENVO:00002006), including particulate matter (ENVO:01000060) such as... | depth 5 m | reverse complement strand
ACAATGGCAGTCACCACGTTATTGCTATCTAGCTTGACCCAAGTGTGGAGTAGCGTTTCATCATCACCTTTTGCATAGCTGGCAAAGTCACCTGCACGATTGCCCGGACGAATGGCAACACCAACAATTAATCCGCCACCGGCAATAAAACCTGCACTAATAAAACCACGTCTTGTCCACTTACCCATTATTCACCCCCTGCACAAAATCAACCAGCGCAGGATCAAACTGCTGAACGCCGGCAGCGGTTTTAATCGCTTTGCGTATGCGACTGTACATTCCACAGCGGCAGATATTGCCCGACATGGCCTCATCAATATCGGCATCTGAGGGCGATGGATTTGTGGCCAACAGCGCGGCTGCAGACATAAGCTGCCCTGACTGGCAGTAACCACATTGCGGCACTTGCTCGTCAATCCACGCTTGTTGTAGCGGGTGAAGCTCATCAGCACTGGGAGCTAGCCCTTCAATCGTTGAAATATTCTGCCCCGCGACCGCCGAGACAGGGGTGATACAAGAGCGCATCGAGACGCCGTTAATATGCACGGTACATGCCCCACATTGGGCGATACCACAGCCGAATTTCGTCCCTGTGAGTTGAAGTTGTTCGCGTAACACCCAAAGTAATGGTGTTGAAGGATCTACCTGCAGTTTTTGTTCAGTTCCATTGACAGTTATTACGGTCATTTTTGACTCTCTTAACGTAGGTTGGAAGGATTTTTTATTATGGGTTCAAACTAATCGGCTAAGGTTGGTTTGTCAAACCACTTTTAAGCGATTAATGTTTATCTGCGACTCCTTGGTTCATTCGACCTCTATTTGCTGAATGAACGCAGTCAAGTCTTCAGGATAATCTATGTCAGCTGCAACGTCGCCCAGAGCCAAACTCTTGGGTGCCGGGCGAATACTTTCCAAAAGCGCCTTGCCACCTGTATCACCACTCAAGTTCATTAAAGCATTAAAATGGGATTTACCAAATATTGCTGGTATTCCTAAATGGCTACTGTACTGGCTGCAAGCGACATGTTGGCCTTCAAATAGGGCAACCAAACGCTCCAGATAATCCACTTTGATACGCGGCTGATCAGCGAGTAAGACCAATATTGCATCGACCTTGTCTTTGAGATAGCTGACACCGACGGCAATTGAACTGCCCAGCCCTTGCTGCCATTGGTGGTTATAAATAATTTCAGTGCCGGAAATATGACAACGCAGTTCATCAGCATGGCTACCTAACACCGTAAAAACCGCTCCGGGGGAAAGGTGACTGGCTGTGTCCACACAGTGCTGCAACATGGGTTTACCATCAATAAGCGCGAGCTGCTTTACCGACCCAAACCGGGTGGCGCCTCCAGCAGCGAGAATTAAAACTGCGGTCTTCATAGTAGATTGCTGATTGAGTTGGCGTCCTTACGATTAACCACCGCTTGGCACTCGGCTATAATAGAAAGCGCGATATCTTCTGGTAGCTCTCCGCCCAAACGCAGCCCAGCTGGTCCAGCAATGGGAACCGACAAATTGTCTTTATCCAGACCCGCCAGCCCTAACACCTTTTCTTTGCGCACTATTGGCCCCAACAACCCCAAATATTTGACCGCTGATGTTTGTAAGGCAGCTAGCGCATCAGCATCCAGTTGCAGGTTATGGGTCATGACAATGGCAGCATCAAAGTCACCAAAAAAGGGGTCCTCAACCAAGGCTAATGGTGGGCACCGCAGAATGGTGGTCACGCGCATAAAATGCTCCCGGCGCGCATTGGCCGGCCGAGGATCACATAGGGTTATCTCCCAACCCATCGTTGTCGCTAAGCTGGCCAACGGCCGAGCATCAATACCGCCGCCGACAATCAACAAATGAAACGGCGGTGCAATGGCAGTGACAAGCCATTTATGACTATTCAACTCGGTGAGCAGTGCATTTTTCCGACCCAACTGAATAGTCATTGCGTTATAATTAATGTTATCTTTCAGCCAGACTTCGGACTCAGCGACCTCCCCCTGTTCAGTTACTTTTTGCAAAAACATAGAGGTTTGACGATTTGCCAAGGCGTCCAAAATAACAGGTAGCTGTAGATAATTATTTTCGGCCATCAAAGGTTGCAGCAAAATAAAGATTGTCCCTCCACAACCAATGCCCAACAGAAACGACATATCATCTTCATCGCTTGCATCGTAGCAAACGGTCATTGAGCGCTTTGACCGCATGACCTGAGAGGCCTTTTTTTGTATATCGGCTTCCAAGCAACCGCCACTCAAAAGACCAAATTGCTCACCACTGTCGTTGAACAACATCATAGCGCCGGGCGAGCGATAGCTGGGACCGTCTATTTTATACAACGTCCCCAGCACCCATTTTTGCTCGTCGCGTTTTGGGTACCATTGTTTAAGTTGTTGGGAAAATTGATTGAACATGCCATTAGTATAAATGACTTAATCGTAAAGTAGGTAGCAGTAACAATCTACGGTGGCATAGTGCATGGGGCTGTTCAATCTATTTGATTTTTTTTATAGTGATTAATTAACTTCAATGAGATTATTAGCATGCCACTAGTCACAGCACTCCCCGCCGATGCCAATACCGAGGTTGCCGAACTGGCAGAGTTTTTTAACGAGACCTTGGGGTTTTGCCCCAACAGCGTGTTGACTATGATGCGCCGCCCAAAAATTGCTAAGGCCTTTATTGCCTTAAATATGGCCGTTATGGATAACCAAGGTCGAGTGACCAGCGCATTAAAAAGACTGATTGCCTATGTTTCTAGTAACGTCACTGGTTGTCGTTATTGTCAGGCGCATACCATTAGGGCTGCAGATCGCTATGGAGCGGAGCAAGAGCAGTTAGATAATATTTGGAACTACCAGACTCACCCGGCTTTCTCGCCCGCAGAACGCGCTGCCCTAGACTTTTCAGTCGCCGCCTCCACAGTGCCCAATGGGGTTGATATAGACATACAGGCTCGTCTCCACGAGCACTGGAATGATGATGAAATTGTTGAATTACTTGGGGTTATCTCGCTATTTGGCTATTTGAATCGTTGGAATGACTCCATGGCAACAACACTGGAGGAGGGTGCAATTGCTTCAGGTGAATCTCTGCTGGCCCATCAAGGCTGGCGTGTGGAAAAACATAGTTAACCGTAAAAGCCCGCGTGAATAGCGGGCTTTTACGGTTAACTGTCTAAGGTGGCAAGCTTGTCTGGTGGGACATAGTCAAAGATAAAATTTATCCGGTCATCTTTTCCTTTATTCAGAACACTATGCATAATTTGGTTATTAAGCTCATAGGCCTTTCCAATCTCAAATTTATGAGGTTTGCCGTCGATCATAAACCGTACTCTTGGATTCGCGGTGATCGGGATATGAATTCGGTGGCCAACATGAAATGAAGGATGCTTGTCAGTGTGGGGCTTAATAACGCCACCAGCCACTAATTTAGCGGCCATGGCTCGAATAATCTTACCGCCGGGTGGATAGTACTGCTCAAGAATAGCATCCATGATCGGTACGGCAGTCTCGGCTAAAGAATCCCAGGCAGATTCTTCGCTGACCGCAACCTTTGGCCACTGGTCAGTATCAATAAACAGCATTACTAATGATTGGGTTTGGGAGTGTACATCGTAGGCTGTCTGGCGATGACTGTTATCAAACCACGCTTGATCATCAACCGCCAAAATAGCGTCACGCAGCGGCGCAATGTTTATATTGCCAAGATCTCTTACCGGAACACCTATATCCATCGTTAAACCCTTTTAATCTCTGTATAAAAACATTAATCAATATTGTTGATTGAGTCAAATAAATTAAACCGCCCCTACCCTAATTCGTTAACCGCGCGATAGGCTTGCTCAACCGCAGACTCGAGCATAGCATTAGCCGCGGAGTCTGCGTTGGCAATGGTTATAGGCCCAAAAGGCTTGCGTGCAATCATGTGAGGATAACGCTCGTCGTCATCATCGTCGTAAATTTCATCATCAAAGGCGTTGTAGTAGTAGGCATACCCATGAGCCCAACGATTAACTGTGATACCGGCAATATCGTTGGCGGCATTAAAACCACCGGCACCCAATAAGCCTTGTAACTGCAACCTAACATTGCGCTCAATGGTCTCGAAAGAGGTACTTAATAATTCTCTACGCCCCTGACGATATTGTTCTCTGACAGAGAGACCCGCATTCGATAAATGAGGGAATCGCTCCATGTGAACAATAACAGGCTCGTCGGGGTTGCTAGCAAAACGGTAATCGCCATAACTGACAGGAAAATCAATCATGGCATTGATATGGTAACTGGTGGGGCAAGCCACTGCACCAATACCCAGGTTTTTCCACGCACGCCAATTGGTTAGCGCAACATTGGTGTACAAAATGGGACTTTTTACTTGGGATGCCAACGCCTGTCTTTGTTTTTCGGGTAACTGTGGGCAAAGATAGGGAATCATGCTGTTGTTACAGGCTAAGACACAGGCGTGCGAGCGCACTGCATAACTTTTGCCGTGACGAACATAGCGCACAGTCACATTCTCTCGAGACATTTTGGCTGCCTTGCGTTCAACATTAACGACACTGCTGTTGAGCCTTAGTTTGACCGGCGCATCCTCTTGATCAAGCTTGCTATAGTCAAAGGTTGCGGTGACAAGACTTTTCATCGATCGACCCGATGCTACCGCGGGAATCATTCGTCTAACCAACTGCCGGGCAACAGAGGCGTTGCCATCGGGAAAGTGATGTATGTAGGCCTCTTCTGACTCAGGTTCGGGTAATCCTGCTGATTTCCAACCCGGCAGCCCAGCGTACCAAAGCGCACTAGCGGTATTAATGGTCTCAATACCGACACCTGAATCACCCGCCAAATCTTGCAATACGGCGAACACATCTGGCTCAGTAATACCCAGGTGTTTGACTAAAAAGTCTCGATAACTCAGCGCTCTGAGATAGTCCCACTTATCAGAAATAGTTGGGATTAAGTCTTTGTTATTCTCCAGCAGGAATAACATCTGTCGCTTTGCGTCGACAGAAATTGGCATTTCATCGACGGCCTTTTTCGCCGAACGCTTTGACGTATCTAGCGGAATATAACTTTTCAAATCACTTAAATCATAGTTTACTAAAGTGTCTTTGCCCCACCGTTTGCGATCGAAGTAAACACCGCCGGCCAATTTGTGACGCCGATAAAAATGTTGGTCATAAGCAGAATCAAAAACACTGACATCGATATCCAGATCTTCTAGTAGCCCCTTGACGATCTCACTGTAACCCGAGGGTTCTTGCATTGTCTGGGCACCGCCATACCCCAGTATTTTGCGACCATTAACATCAAATTCATTACGCTTGGCGTGGCCACCAAAATCATCATGATTATCTAAAATTAGAATGCGAGCATGCGGATGTTTGGCGGCATAAAAATGTGCCGCTGAAAGTCCACTGATCCCTGCACCAACAATAATGAGGTCATACACATCATCAATAGGGCTAATGTCGCCCCAATCTGTCTGCCCATAACGGGCTAATCCATGACTGACCTCAAAAGATCCCTGATGGTTACCTCTCAATCCATCTAGCGCCGGCGGATAAGATGGATTGTGCAACAGGTGGGCGGGAGACTGAGCAGCACTGGCTGTATGCAAAGGAGGCATAGCAAGCCCCGTTGTTGCCAGGGCCATGCCTTGCAGAAGATCTCGACGGGTTATCGGCCGATTCATTCCAATTAATTTATCTGTCTTGTTCAAATCATGCTCTCTTTAAGCAATTCGCCGACTCAACACATCCTGTAAAACGCATAAGCACTGGGTTCGCACTAACGAAGCCTTAACTAAAGGCGATCTATCAACTTATAGTACATCATTCCGAGTGCAACCATCTGATTCCGGAAAGTATGTTGGCCAGGAATCCACGTCGGTTTGATGTTGGCAAACACATCGAAGCGTTCCAGAGTACCACCCACTGTATCGGCCAAAATTTGTCCCGCCAAATGGGTGACATTTACCCCATGTCCTGAGTAACCCTGCGAGTAGATAATGTTAGGGGCTAATTTCCCCATCTGTGGCACTCGATTGGCCGTTACGCCAATTGTACCGCCCCAACCAAAATCAAATTTAGTATTAGCCAGCTGCGGATATATTTTTAACAATCTTGGGATGAGATTCTTTTTAATGACCTCAGGATCACTGCCAAAGTAGGTGAATCGCCCTCCAAAAAGAAGACGCTTGTCAGCACTCAAACGGAAGTATTCCAAAATATAATTAGGATCACAGACGGCCAAATCTTGCGGATTTATCTCATTGATCAGCGCCTCAGAAAGCGGTTCAGAGCCAATAATAAAGCTGTTGACAGGAAATAAGATACCGCGCAATTTTGGCTCTAAGAAATGGTAGGCATTGCCAGCAAGAACCACAAAGTCGGCACTGACTGATCCCTTCGCAGTGACCACTGTGGCCTTGTCACCTCGTTTTATTTCAAGTACCGGAGAATTCTCATAAATCGTTGCTCCCAGAGACACGGCGGCAGTGGCCTCGCCGATACAGAGATTCAGCGGATGAAGATGCCCATTACCATTATTTCGCAGTGCTCCAATGTAGGCCTCTGTGCCCAAAAGGTCCTGAGTCTCATGCTTGGATAACATTTTATAGGCATGAGGAAAATCGAATTTCTGCAGTTGCTCATAGTAGGCCTGTAAGTCTCTGATATGCCTTGGTTTGATGGCAACATCGACATAGCCGGACTTTAAATCGCACTGGATGTTATACGTTTTGACACGCTCACGAATAATCTCATGCCCAGCCCAACCCATATCCCAGAGTCTACGTTCGCCCTCTGAGCCGAGGGTGGAGGCCATTTTACTGTCACCAGAAATACCGCCAATCATCTGCCCACCGTTGCGCCCAGACGCACCCCAACCAACCTTGTTAGCCTCAACAATATGCACATTATAGCCGCGTTCAGCAAGATGGAGCGCCGTGGATATACCTGTAAAACCTGCACCCACAACACAGACATCCGCCCTTACTTTACCCTCAAGCTGAGGGTAATCTGTTGTCTGATTAATGCTGGCTGCATAGTAGGAGCTAGTGTGTGATTGGGGCGTCATCATTGCGTAACCAAGACCTCGACTTGCTGATTAATAGAATGGTAATGTTATCCCAAATAAGACTACCGCAAACATCCTACCCTATCGGCAAAAATAATCCTGACCTATTCTAATCACCAGAGCAGGCAAAGGAGCGCTAGCGAGAAATAGGCTGGACTGATCGACGGAATTGCGCTGGCGTCTGTCCGGTAGCTTTTTTGAAGGCTGCATAAAAAGCGGAGTTGGAGTTAAAACCAACGGCAAAAGAGACATCCAATATTGATTGGGATATTGCATCATGGCACAGTAATATCGCTTTGGCTTCGGCGATTCTGTAGCTGTTCAAAAAATCGAAAAAGCTCATCTTAAACCCAGAATTCACCGCTTGGGAGAGATGATTGACCGAGCAATCCACCATAGCCGCTAGTTTTGGAAGCGTTAGATCTGGGTCAAGGTATGCTTTGTGATGATCCATTAGGTCAGCTAATTGGTGTTTATAGTTTTCCAGTTGCCGATCATCGAGCCCAGATTTTGCATATTTAGGCGCATTAATTTTGTCGGTCACCGCTGAAAGTGAACTGACCGAATGCATGGGATCGTAGTAGTCAGTAATTCGTACAGCGCCATCACCCTTTAAGGCAATAAACTCAGCCCCACTCCAACTTTCAGATTTAGGATTGTTAGAGGACATTGTGTACTGGAAGGCGATGGCATTGTCACTGCAAAGAACGTCGCTAGTAAGCTCATAGCATCGATCTTCAGAGGCAAAGAAACCTACGAGATTAGTAATTAGCTCATCGCGAGAAAATTGTTGATGGGTAGGAATATCGCAGTAGGTACCATTTTTAGCAAGGTGATCGGCAACCCCTTTGGCATCACTGTGGTTCCAAGCATCAAAGTAGCTATCCACAAAATCTATTGCGCGCATCACAAGTCGCTCCTGACAATCATTACTACTTGAGGACCGAGTATAGCCGAACTTTACGCAAGGAATCTAGGCCAAAGGCCTCCCCTTAGGGGTAGCAAGTTGCGCAGTAATGATAGTTAGTAGGCCTAGAATCTATAGCGTACTTTGGCAATTATAGATTCCACCTGAACACCCTTCCAACCCTCATTTAAGAGCATGTCTGGGCCTTCATTGCCGCTATCACTACCAAAAAATCCACCACGACTGTAGACTACGAATATGTCTGAGAGAGGCGCAAGTTGATAGCGATAACGAATTTGAAATGCCGTATCAGTGACACTAAAGTTCGAGGATTCTGTACCTGATGCCTGCAGGCCACCGCTATTATCAAGCTGATAACTATTAATTACCTCGGCATCCAAACCAATCCACTGAAATTTAAGACGCACTTCTTGACGACTGGAGGGATACCAATCTAAGCGAATATCACCAGAGTATCTGTCGGTTTCATAACCCGCCAACTGAGACACTTCTGAATCCCACAAAAGCCATTCTCTATATTTTTTAAAACCAACTCTACCACCAAGGGTCAAGGTTTCAGTTAGATAGAACTGCGGTCGAATAAAGGCGCCATAGTATAATTCGCCGGTGTCCTCTGTCCCCGTATAGGCTTTAGCACTAAACACAAAATCATTGCCTCTGGGACTCTCATACCGCACCCCAACATTATATTTTGCTGGCCGAAAATATGATTCATTACCTCGAGTGATGCGATCGTCCCACCCCGACGATGTTGACTCAAAATCTAAGGAGATCTTACGCGTAGATTTAAATACCCAGTCAAATTTTAACTCAGTCCAAAAGCTTAACCTTTGACCCTCAGAGTTTTCCCCATAGGAATATGCAAATTCAGTAGACCCTGACAATAATGATGATCCCTGATCGTATTTAAGTCGATCATATCGATGGTAACCATAAAATTCATCGAATCCATTTCGCCGCATATAGCCCATATCATTCATTTCAAACTCATCGCCATAATGAGAAAAATACAATCCATGAGACCATTCATCACTGGGCGCATAAGACCAGTTAACCCACCCTGCATAATCTTGTTGATCCACCGATTGATAATCATTTTTATCATTGGCGTTCTGGTATATATCACTATGCAAAATTTGCGCGGCCACTCTTACTTTATCACTGGAGTCCCATCTAAAATCAATGCCGTGAACGGTTGCTTCACGCTCCAATAAGTCACGCGTAACGTGCGTTAGTCGATGTCCAACAGTCAAATTATCAGCCTTCCTCTGGATTCTACTGGAGATAAATTCGCCTCCAGCACTCTCTTCTGAGGCGTCTTCTTTGACAACAAAAAGGCCCATATCCACAGATTTGCCATAATGAGTTAACTTCGCCGCTACATCGATATCTAATAAGCCAGCATCGACACCGGCTCCAATACGACGAGTATAAAGAAAAACATCTTCATAGTACTGAGCACTATTAAACAGGCCTTGATTTTCAGTAAAGAAGGCTCTTTTTTCACTCACAAATGTCTCAAAAGCAGAAAAATTAACCACTAAATCATCACTCTCAACCTGACCAAAATCAGGATTCAAAGCCCCCGTTAATTGAGTATTGCTATTGGGCCGCCAAATAAAGTCCAGACCAACATTGGTATCATCAGTAGTGTCTCCACTAAGGAGATTATGGTTATAACTTGCATAAGGAAACCAGTCCAAGGTAGACGCTTTTACCTGCTGAACCTCTATTGGATGCCAATCCTCCATAAAGGTAGGCCTAGTATAAAAGGCATTGGGGAAAGCAAAACGCAGAGATTCGTTATAAACCACTCGCGAGAACCAAACAGCCATATTTCTTTTGTCATCAGAGGGCGTTGACATTGGAGCCACCGTCCAAGGAATATGTATCTCGCTATACCAATAGTCACCATCGCTGGATGTTTGTGAATACCAAGTCCCGTCCCAGTCACCCGAATAGCTACCCGAACCAACAATGCCGTCTTGTCTAGAATTAGCTGACCCTACTGTGAAGTCATAAGCAGATTCGGCGGTGCCATCAAAATCAATGCTCACCACATTGCGATCAGCTTCAATCTGCGCATCCCTGGCGAAACGCCGGTTAACGCGTTTAACCGATATAGGTTGGTAGTTTTTGAAGCTAACAAAAATACCGTCGTCATTACTGATCATGCGCACTTCGGTTGCGTATTTAGCAGCGTCGCCGGTTAGGGGCTCAACGGTAACAAAATCGGTATAAACAACAGCATTATTCCACTCTGGCTCATCCAAAACGCCATCAATAGTAATATCGCCATAGGCAGTTGAAACCAAAAGGAAACACCCAAGAGCGATTGAGAGTAAAAAAGTACAATAAGATTGGTTCATAAATGTCCAACACTTTCCCTATGCATAGCCAAGAGCGCTATTTTATGGATTCACCATAAAATTACTATCTAAAAATTGAAAATAAACACGAAGATGTCCGACCTTTAGCGTTTAAAGCGTGCGCATAAACTTAGGAATACTTTATACCTTATTCAGCCAAGTAGGTGATTTATAATGTAGGACAGTGACCTGATCACCGGCGTGAATAATACCCGGAACATCTATTACACCAACAATGCCACGACTGTATTTCGATGCCGCTAAAAAGGCACCTGCTGGAATATCAGCACCGTTCTTTGTGGTATGCATCGAGGCTAGTTTTTCATCCATATCAACGCATGGTGGATTATATTCCTCGACTATTAGCTCAGCACCAGAGGGAAATTTAAGGATACTGCCTTTGGGCAGATGCGATAGATTGGTCACACCAGACAAACAGAGATTAGCCCCAACGCTGGCGGCTGACAAAGGCTGGGTTAAATTCATTTTTTCGGTAATATCAGCGAGCTCTTCAACAGAAACGGCTGACCACTGCCTTTCATTGCGACGAATGGTACCTGAAACCTGTTTATCACCTTTAGCCCAAGCCTCTCTCTCAAGAGAGCCGTGCCGATCGCCAACAAACCCTGAGAGTTGTGCGTTGAGTACTAAATGCGATTGCTTACCTAACTCGTCTTCTGATGAGCCCAAATAAACCGAATCAACCTGACCAATAGATCTTTTCATGTTGTATTCCTCAACGTTAGAAAGCCGCTGGTGGTGTCGCTCTGGCTCGCTCCGGCGCCCAAAATGGCTTTTGCTGAAGGGTACATTTTGCCACCTTACTATGGTGACGCAGTTCCTTAGAATAGTAAATTTCCGCCCAAATAGCACCCTTTAGCGCGGATGTCTCAACCATAGCCAGAGCTATGTTGGCCTTAACCACCGGCGACCACATTGCTGAGGTAACATAGCCAATCTCTCTATTACAGTCTTTATCCGCGTACAGAAAAGATTCCTCTGCCGGCTTATTACCCTCAATATCTAGCTTTACCAAGGTATATTCAGCTCCCTGATCACGCGCCTTTAAAAGTGCCTTTCTGCCATTAAAGTGCGGTTTTTTGAAGTCTACTAACCAACCTAAACTTAACTCAAATGGGGTTTGGTCATACTGAAAATGAATAGTTTTTAAGGCTTCATTAAATTCCATGCCCGGCATAATAAAACCAGCCTCCAAACGTGCCATATTGGTAGCTGCCTCACCATAGGGTTGAATACCGTAATTCTCTCCCGCGAGATAAAGCGCATCCCAAAAAGTCAGCGCTAAGTCAGGAGAGATCCACAGCTCATAACCTAGGTCGCCGGTAAATCCGGTTCGTGACACCATCAGCGGGCTATCTTCACTGCCACCAAAGGGAAAGTGCGCGATGCAGAATGGCTTAAGATTTTCAATGCCGTCCAAACCCATCTTTTTAAGCACTTCGCAGCTGGTCGGACCTTGTAACGATAACGCGGCCATCTCATCTGACATATCAGTGATCTGCAATTGCTCAAAACCATAGGCACTTTTGCGCAACCAAGCCAGTGATGGACTACCACAGGTGAGTAAGAACTGATCACCACTCAGTTTAAAAATCGTGCCGTCATCAATAAGACGACCTTCATCCGTGCACCAGCACACATAGGTCACTCTGTTTTCTTTGAGTTTGGTAATGTCTCGGGTGACCATTCTATTCAGCATCGCTTCGGCATCAGGACCGCTAACCATGTATTTTTGCATTGGGCAGATATCATAGGTCGCACAACTATTTCGCACGCAGAAATATTCATACTCTTCGTCATAGTAGTAATCAGCAAACTTGTAACCATTCCAACTGGACCAAGCATCACGGAGATTCAATGCCGCCTGACGAGGATGAAAAGGACTTTCTTTTAGTCGCTCACCGGCAAAGGGGTCACTAACAGCGGCTGTGCTATTCATCGTAAAAATCATCCTCTGGCACGGTATTGGGTCGTTTTAAATCGATTAATATTTCTCGCGCCGCATTGGCACCACAGGCAGAGGAAACTCCGCCTCCAGGGTGCGTGGACGATCCACACATATACATATTTTTAATGGGCATACGGTACTGGGCATAGCCAGGAAAGGGGCGGTTGAACAGCAACTGGTCAATGGTCAATTCACCCTGGAAAATATTGCCCTCGGTGAGCCCTACTTCCGCCTCTATATCGTGGGGAGTACGCACCTCCATGTGTACAATTAAATCTTTAAAGCCGGGACTGTAGCGTTCAATTTTGTTGACGACAGTTTGGCCAAAAGCATCGCGTTTTTCCGCTGTCCAGGGCCCATCAGCCAGCTGCGGCGGACAATATTGCACAAAGTTAGACATCCAGTGTTGTCCCGGTGGCGCCACAGTTGGATCCCAAGCCGAAGGAATAACTGATTCTATAAAGGGATCCTCAGACCAGCGCCCGTGCTTCCAGCAATCATAGGCGCGCTCCATCGTTTCCATTGAGCCAACAAAGCCCTGTCCACCGCGATTAATATAGCGATTATCGGCCACATTATTGAATTTAGGTAAGCCTGAAAGTGCAATATTAACCTTGCCAGAGGAACCTCTAATCTTAAAATTTTTGGCCTTTTCATAGATACCCGGTGGCAAATCATTTTTATCCATGCACTGAGTAAAGGTGCGCTTGGCATCCATGTTAGACACCACAATTTTGGCGTGCAGTTCATCGCCATTCTCTAGAACTACGCCCGTCACCTTACCATTTTTAACCACAATTTTATCGACACCAGCATTGGTGCGAATCTCGCCACCATGCTCTTTTAAAGCACCTGCTATAGCATTGGAAATAGCGCCCATCCCACCTCTTGCCAGACCCCAGGCACCCACATTACCATCGACGTCGCCCATTACATGATGCAGTAAAATATACGCTGACCCAGGTGAGTAAACTCCCAAGGCGGTGCCAATCACTCCTGGGCTGGCCATGGCAGCTTTTATTAGATCATCTTCAAAATAGTCATCAAGAAAATCAGCGGCGCTCATGGTGAAAAAGCGAATGTACTCATAGAGCTCTTTTTCCCCGAGTGACCAAAATTCTTTCGCCAACCACAACAGTTCTCTTATATCTCTCGGCCTAAATGAGGTTGGATTTGGCGGAGTACGCAACAGTGTTTTACGAATCAGTTGGGCATAGCGACCAAGGTCAGTCTGGAAGCGAAACATTGCATCTGCATCATGGGGAGAACGACGGCGCAGTTGGTTGTACTCGGCTTCCTCGGAGTGATAACTGGTCATGGTGTCGCCATTATCGGCAAATACCACCGTGCCAAGATACGGCACTAACACCAAACCATGCTTGGTTAGATTAAGATCGCGATGAATAGTCTGCCGCATCATGCTGCACACATAAGAGCAACTTGAATAGAACCAGCCGTCATGCATTTCGCGCGTCACCGCGGCGCCACCAATGTATCCATTCTTCTCAACAACTAGTACATCGAGACCGGATTTGGCTAAGTAGGCGGCATTGGTTAGTCCGTTGTGACCAGCACCAATAATAATGGCATCATATTTCTTCATCACTATTGCTTTGCCCCTATAATTTCTTTGGCCGCATTATGGCCAGGGCCACCCATCAATCCTCCACCAGGATGGCTACCAGCGCCACACAGATAGAGACCAGGAATCGGGGTACTGTATTGTGCTGCCTCATAGGTGGGCCGCATCATCAACATTTGGTCCATAGACAATTCAGCATGATGCCAATGGCCGCCAGTGAGTTGGTAGGTTTGCTCTAGATCTGCCGGTGTTAGGAGTTCGCCATGAATAATTTGTTGCCCAATGCCAGGGGCATATGACTCCAGAGTATTAATTAAGCGCTGATACAAATGTTGGCGCGCCTCTTCTGTCCAGCCATCTTTTAGTGTATGAGGAACATACATAACATGGGCAGACAGTACCTGTTTACCCGTTGGCGCCAATGAATGATCTTTTGCGCTGGGAATAATAATTTCCATGACCGGTGATTGAGAGTATTGCCCGTATTTGGCATCGTCAAAGGCAAACTCAATGGCATCTAATTTTGGTGCAATGATCATGCGACCATTGGGTGTTTCTATTCCCGTAAATTTTGGGGATCCGTCCAATGCCAAATGCAACTTGGCGACATACCCGTCGCAGCGCAATCGATTAATTCGATTAGTAAAACCAATTTCAAGATTTTTCGCTCCCACCAAATGGAGGAAGGTCTGTTTGGGATCTGCAGAGGAAACCACTCGAGCACTATTGATCAGCGTTCCGTCGGCAAGCTCAACGCCAGTGGCTACCAGTCCAGTGGTATCACCTTCAATGACAATACGCTTAACTAAAGTTCCCGTCTGTACAGTCACACCGGCATTCAACGCCGCACTGTGCAGAGCATTAACTAAATTTGCGATGCCCCCTTCGGGCAATGAATGGGCACCATGGTGCTGGCCACTCATGCGATACAACATACTTAATACGGTCGCATTAGGAGAGCGCGGGGCCATCTTGGAGCCAATAAGACCATCCCAACTCAGCATGGCTTTTAATATATCATTATCAAAATTCTCATCCATCAAATCGCGAGCGGGTAGCGTCGCCACGCGCATGAACTCGCCCATATCTTTTTTGCCCAAGAGGCGTAATTTAAGGCCGAGTTGCCCAAATGTCATCAGATCAGGGAAGCTGTTATCGCCAATACGTGGCATAGTTTTTAGCCAAAATGGCTTGAGCATCTTGGCGAAACGCTTCAGCAGCGCGAGATAGTCCGCATAGGTTTTTTGGTCTGAGCTACCTACGCCAGTGACCTGCTCACCAGAAACAACTACGTGCTCACCGTCTAGGTTTAAACCAATAGTATCGAGCGTATCTTTGCTAGGTTTGTAGCCATGATCGAGCAGATTTAGTTGCTTGACTACCGTCTCGGAGAAATGGCTTAAGCTGTGGGCGACGGGAACCCTGAAACCCGGGTAAAATTCACGTGTGCTCGCTAAACCGCCCAAACCATCAGTTGCTTCTAAAAGCAACACTGACTGACCTTTTTGTGCCAGATAGGTGGCGCAGATAAGACCGTTATGGCCACCACCAATGACTATATTGTCGTATGTTTGCAACAGAAACTCTCTTAATTTTTACGTTATAGAGAGACTAGTAGTAGCCTCCGCACCTCACCACCGCGCCTATACGCATTGAGCCCTAAACGTCAGTCTCATTAATTTCATTACGCCATTCAACAATATTCATCTCGATAGCCACAAAGCCGGCAATCCAAACAAACTCATCCCAGGCAAACATATAGTGCCCCCTAAAGATCCAATAGCCCGCTGCGGCCCAGAGAAAAGAATAGAGACACCACTTGGTAATACTTAATCCCTTAAAAATAAGTCCTTCGCCGATATTTCGGTCCTGCAGCCAAACCGCCACCTCAATACTGAGCAGTATTAGTAACCAAATAATAGCTTCAAACATGTCAATCCAGGCTAACTGCTTTTCAATCACTAAACCCGCTGAGTCCTCAACAATAAAAAAAGTGGGAGGGTCTACATAAAAAAACTGATTGGCTGTAGATAGACTCGCGCAGTTGCTACTATCGATTTCGGAATATACCAAGTTATAAGCATAGGAAAGATCTTTGCCGACTAACTGACAGAGATTAGTGACTCCCTCAACAGGCACCGCCGCATAGATCTTAGTAAGGTAGACTCCATAGGCGTATAAGGTGTGTGCCAGCGATATATAACAGACCAATCTTATGCCCTGCATTAACAACGTTTTAGCACGAGACAGGGGGTCATCAGACAACAGGTAGGTCTCTAACTCAAAGAGCAGCAGTAAGATAATCCAAGCACTCTCATCGATGGTGGTCGCAAACGCTCGGGATATCTCCAAGAGAGAACTGCCGGCATACAGAGTATGGCCAGCAATCACCCAATCATTTCTGATATAAAAACCAAAATTAACAATAACTAAAGCATAAACCACCCACTTGATGGTCTGGCGAAGCTCGAGTGAATATTGGCCAATGGTGATGACTTTGGCATTCATAATGCAGACTCCGATCTACCCATAATGTGTCCCTATATAGTTGTTTTAATCCTTTCCCTGGTACCAGATTGGTGACGTCCAAGCCATTTCTATAATTGTTTCTGAGTAGCTTCCGTCAGTACACACCGGGGGGCGCTGTCCCTCATTAATAGAAGCACAGTCATAGGTATGCCAACGCGCTGTCTCAGGCTCAACAGCGCGCAAGTAGTAATAAGCCGACTGAGTTGGTTCAAAATTATTATCGACATAAACCTCACAAAGGCTATCTGCTCCTTTATCATTGCTAACCACAGGAAGTACCTCTGCATTTAAATTACCTTCGTCGTCGACCCAGCCCTTGATTAACTCAAGAGCCCGTAATTTTTGCCCATCGGGATCTTTAACAGCATAGGTTAGAAACGATGGTTTCGATATTGGTGATGATGCCATCAGATCACCACCCATGGGGACCCCATTTGCGTAGGCATACATAATCATGTCATCGCGCTCACAGAGTCCTTGATCCAATGACCAACCGGCGAATAATCGGGGTCTAATTCTAGGGCCCGAGGTACCAAATACCTCTTTTCGTAACATCGCATCAAAAATTGCATCACGGGTGTTTTCTTTTGCCCAGACACCCGCCAAACCACCTGGATTACCATCGATACCACTGGTCAAAAGACCCGGCTGTAAGCGCTCTTTCGCTGAACCTTCTCCGCTAACAGCACCAACCCAAGCTGATTCTTTCACACCACCGGCATTTGCCGAATGCGTGTCAGTTGCTGCAATAATACCTAACTTGATAGGATTTAAGCCAATGGCCTGCTCTTCCTTAAGGCCCACGAGTAAAGCCGATCTCTGGAAGTCTGTGGGATGCACACAGCCAGCACCCACCATACCGTTTTTACCAACTTCATCGTCATCGCATTCTTCAGTCACAGAGGAGGAAGTCATCATCACTAGACCCTCAGCGCTATAATCACGCTCCATGAACGTTTTATTCTCACCTATTCGCCGGACCGCCTCCACATTGCATAATTCATCCGGTGCACCAAAAACACTGCTCAAACCGTTAATACATTCTGAACCACCTTTGTGCTGGAAAATCTCCATAATTGGCTCGCGTTCTAACCGCGTTTGCGCATAGGCACGTTTTGCCTCAGTCGTATTTTCAAGCTGCATATAAGGTGCCATGCGCCCGTTGGATAGATTGGTGTTGTGTGGAATAGTCAGATAATCGCAACCTTGTTGAGGGTCACATACATCATCCAGTACTGCCCATAATTTGCTATCGATAGGGGCATCGATATAACTGACAGGCAAAGCCGGTACCTTGGCATTTCTAAAAATAACATTGCGATGGTAGTTTGAGACTCCAGGGGTTCCAGTATATTCATAGGCGACAAAACTAGTAAATTCACAGGGTGTATTGGCGCGGTTGGAGACCACTTGAATATCTTCCCAAGGAGACTTGGCATAATCGCGACAGAGACTGCCATCCTGACCACAGATCTCCGGGATTCTTGCTGGAGTCTCAGTCGTAATGACGCTGGACAACATCACCATACCTTGGCGTTCATCAGATCTGTAATCGACACAAAAGGCTGTGCTGTATACCGGCGAGGACGCCGTTCGGCACAGCGCTCGCTCACCGAGAAATTCGCCATGGTCAGTCACCGCCAAAAAGTCTAGCGGACGATCAATTTTAGTGCGACCAATAGCAACCCCTTGATCGTTAATGGGGAAAATAGGAATCTCTTCTCCGCGAGCATAGCGATGCGCATCCTCAGGAGTTGCCCCAGTACTGTTAGCCGCGGCATCAAAGGAGTAGCGAGTATGTATGTGCAGATCCCCAAACAGTGCTGTGCCGTTTTGATTAGCATTATCACAGCTGTAGATCTCAGATTGCTCACCGATATGACTGTTGCTGGCCTCGCTGACAGTGGCCTCTTTGGTTGAGTCGGGAGCACTGCAAGCGGCAAGCAAAAAAGACACCGCCAAAACAGATTTATTAGTTTTATGAAACATTGCCAATCCTTATTTTTATATTTTATTTCATTGCGGATCTCAGCTTTACTGTATTTTGGAAATCACTTCCCTTTGATGCCACCCATATAAGATACCCATATTTTTCTAACGCCCGACTCAGCTACAGTTAATGACCCGCTCCAGCCTTGCGGCAACACTAATCCCTCTCCGGCCATGAACACCTCGCTCTCTCCATGGTTGTTCGTCATGATTAAACTGCCCTCAAGGACCAACATTAATTCATCATATTCAAGATCATCATAGGTCATCTGACCCGGCTTACTCTCCCACACACCAATCCCAAAACTTTCATCGGCACTGTAAAAATAATCATGCCCACGTGCAACAAGATTGCCAGCATCCGGTTCGTAGGGTGCAAAATCGCCCAAATTTTCACCGCCTAATCGCTCCCGATCCAAACGGACAATGGGTGGATTAACGCTGGCATGGCCATCAGCATAAACATTAGTAATCCCTATAGAATTCTGACTGACAACGCCAACCATCAGCATCAGCATACTCCAACTAAAAAACGCGAGAACCTTTAGTCGCCGGGCATTGTTTAAAATCGCTAACTTTATTTTTTTAATCATGGCTAAAACTCCTTATAGAATGCTAAATCAGTTACTCATCGGGAAATGTATCGTACTGTTCACCCCTATTGTCAAATTCATACCAAGGTGCTTTGGAACCCATATAAATATGGTAGGCGGGTGGTAATTTTGGACTGCCGTCGATCACCCCCATGGCCAGATAAAGGGCATCTGGCTCCTCTGTTAAAGATACCAAAATATTCGACCCGCAGTTTTTACAAAACAATCTCTGATGACTGTCTGAAGATGCGTAAGAGGATATTTCTGACTCACCGGAGAGGTACTTTAGCGCCCCTCGTTTAACCCCAGCATAGGAGGCGAAGGCAGCGCCGTGCAACCGTCTGCATTGACTGCAGTGACAGTGACTGTAATCGTTTATTTCTCCATCCACCTGAAAACGCACTCGTTGACATTCACATCGTCCATTTATCATTCTGTCACTCCTGCTAAATCAAACGGCTAAAATTTATTAGGTGGTGTTACCGAACTCCGTGGGTGAGTCCAAAATGGTTTCGACGAGATTGTACATTTGGCCCAAGTAGCTCGCCACTCTAGTTCTTTTTGGTAGTAAATCTCCGCCCAGATGTAAGCAGGCGGTTTACCCTTTACAAATTCAACATCAGCCAAGGAGACATTGGTTTTGAGTATAGGCGACCATACGCATGACTTAATGGTACCTATACGAGAACCGCCTTTTGCGTCATATAAAAAAGCATCCGTTGGTGATTTATTACCTTCTACGGAGAGCCTGACTAACCGTCGCTTCGCTGCCTTTTTAGATTCCGCCAAGAGGGCCTTTTTACCGGTGAAGTAAGGCTTATCAAAATTGACTAACCATGCCAAACCGAGTTCAAAAGGTGATCGGTCTCGATCTGCCCTTACTGCGGTTTCAGCGGTGTTAAAGTCATCGCCCGGCATAATAAACCCAGCTTCGATACGCACCATATCTAGAGCACCTAGACCCATTGGACGTATATCAAATAATCCGTTCTCTTTGACCGCAAATATTGCATCCCAGACAGCAAGGGCGTTAGCGGGATCAGCCCATACTTCGTAACCTAGGTCGCCGGTAAACCCTGTTCGGGACACCATGACATCGATTCCATTAAGTACGCTGTAACCGATATCAAACGGTTTAAGTTGTTCCACACCGGCAACACCTGCCGCGGTCAACACAGAACAGGACGTCGGCCCTTGAACCGCTAAGGCCGCTATATTGTGTGTTTCCTGCTTTATATTGACATCGAACCCCAGACTAGACAGCAGTAACCAGTCCAATTGATGGTGCTGAGA
>TARA_B110000444_G_scaffold255926_1_pt1 | contig 20432 bp, 8 predicted proteins | sample TARA_B110000444 | Tara Oceans TARA_B110000444 (sample SAMEA4398370) | marine metagenome | biome: Polar Biome; feature: [SRF] surface water layer (ENVO:00010504); material: water (ENVO:00002006), including particulate matter (ENVO:01000060) such as... | depth 5 m | reverse complement strand
TGTAATTGATGCGCCATCAAGTTGAAGGTCCGGATTAGATAGAGAGGTTTGGATAGTTCCACTGACATCGACATTTTCTGCTTCCATCAATATATCTTGAGTCACCGCATAATCTTCCACGACAAAGCCTGATTGATTATCCATATCATAGTAAACGGTTCCATAACCTAACTTTTCTACAGTTACATTGTAGATATCTCGAATAGGAACAAATAGTTCCCAATCTCCATCTTCATCTGTCGATATTGTTTGGTTAAATCCTGTTGAAGTATTATCTTTAACTGTGACATTCGCTCCAAAGATCCATTCATCAGCCAAGTCAATATTATCACCATCTGAATCCCAGTAGACAGTTCCTTGAATCAAAACAGTGACTTCTGTATAGACTGTACCTAATTCCACTGAGTCATTGACTGCATCTAATATTGAGAATGGAGTACCATAGGTATCTAACGATAGTGAGCGATTAGTTCCTTGGTTATCCAAGAATAGGCTCCAAGAACCTGGCATTAAGTCATCAGAAATATTTCCTTCAAGACTTGAAGATTTCAAAGTGACATTACCAAACCCATCATTACTAACTGCAATAACTCTAGCACCATTTACTGGTTCCTCAGTCAAGTTTTCTAAGAGTTGCATGGTAATTTGCATAGACTCGACCATTTCTAATACTAATCCTGTACGAAGTGCAGAATCATCACTAACTGTCAATGGCATTCTAAGTAAAGTAGTATTATTCTGTCCAACTACTGGAGAGACAATTACTACCCAATCACCTGCTTCAACATATGATGAGAATTCTCCAGTTAAATCACTTGAGATATCATGCCAGTCATTTCTTGACTCGTTATACAATGAGAAGTCAGCCTTGAGTTCAATACCATTGCTGTCCTTTAGCACTCCTTCAACCAACCACTGATTCTCAAACGATATGGTGAAGTTTTGCTGTTCATCGTCTAGAGAAACATAAATATTCTTGGAAACAAACATATTATTGTAATCGGTAGCATTTTCTGTACCGATAGGATAATTCTCGACTGTAAGCGTATATGTTCCAGGTAGTAAGTCCAAGGAAATCTCACCGAGTGTGGTGAAATCTGATAATGTAACATTAGTCAAATCCTCACTCAGAAGCGAACTACTCAAAGTGAAGTTTGAATTCACTGGAGTTCCGAAATCTAGTGAACCGTTTCCAGCAGCATCAATGAATATATCGAACCTTACAGATTTAGATTCCGGGTTAGCTGTCAACTCAACAGAATTTGTTGTGAAGTTATCAGTTACAATGTGGCCCAATAGTGGAGATACAGTTAGTGCTTCATCATCGATAGTTAGGTCATAGGTATCCTTAGGAAGAGATATTGTAAAGGAACCAATATTTGAGATTACAGTTTCCCAGTACACACCATCTGCATTGGTAGCAGTAACTGTAGGGGAATAATCTTCAAAGAGAGATGAATCCCATGTAGAATTATTATTGTAAGCAAATAATATTCCATTTACAGTTTGGAGTTCTTCTAAGTAAATCGTACCTAAATCAAAAGATGAAGAATTATTGATTTCGAAATATTGACTACCACCTGCAAAGTTTCCAGGACTGGATGCAATCATCTGGAAATTTAGATCACCAGGTAGTTTGACAGTGAAATCACCCTCCACATCAGCAATAGTTTCGAGAGTCAAATTACCGGAGGTAAAGACTATGATAGAATTGCTTGCTGGAGTACTATTATTTTCTGCTTCAGCAGTAGTCCAGTTCTCATCGAATTCCATGGTGTAAGCCAATAATTTACCTGAAACGGTTGAAGATATTGAATAATCAAATGTTAAAGACAAGTTTTCATCGACTAATTCAAACGATTCGAATAGTAGATAATCTTCGGAAAGAGAATCAAACAGATTGTAGTTTCCTGGGATTAATTCAGCCTTAATAATTCCATTCTCATCACTTTCAACAGTCTTTGCCATTTCTGACAAATCAGATTGTAGTTGAAGAGTACGGTTTCCTAATTCTATCAAATCTTCTCCATTCGAGTCATTGACTGGGGAAGTAAGTTGTATAGAAATGTCATACATATCCTGTATTACAGATATAGGAGTCAATACATTGGACACATTATTAACAAAGATTGTCTGATTAACTTCAAAGAATCCATCGCTATCTACATCGATTCTAACTTGATAATCACCTGTTGAAATTGGACCATAATTATAGTTTCCAGTTTCGTTTACAGGTATTTGTAAAGCAGCTCCGTCTAAAGATTTATCATCCCATTCAAAATTCTCTAATCCTTCGATGACTTCTCCAGCGCTGTCTGTGATATTTCCACGAAGTATCGAACCAGGGATCGTTACTTCAACATCATAACTCGGAGTCAAACCGACGCTCACAATCTGAGGTAATTTCACTTCTCGACCATTTTCAAGTTGCGCAAATACTTCATAATCACCAGGCACTAATCCTGTCTGGTAGAAGGAACCAGGCTTTACTAAGTCACCAGAGAAATCCCCAATTCCAGTAAATTGACCTGTTCCATTAAATGTACCAGTTCCTACAAAGCTTCCTATTCCTTCAAATGTAGAAAGTTCAATTTCTTGAACTAGAACAGTTTTTCCAACTGATGTGAATCTACCATTAGCCTCTAAAACTCCATCTATCATGTACACAGGTAAAGTTCCTGTTGCATCCTTCAAACATATGGTTTGGTTAACTGGCATGGTGATATTTGCACTATTATCAGGATCTACATCACATGCTACAACGTCTGAACTATCCATATTGATCCAAGAAGCCTTAATCGACCCAGTTCCATCCCATGTACCGTTAGCAACGAATGTTCTGCCATCGTTAATATCTCTAGTAAATGTACCTGAGAAGTCTACAACAGAAGCGATTCCTTCGCTTACGAATGTTCCATTCTCAGTGAAAGTAACTTCCCCTGTACCTTGAACAATTCGTGTCTCATCTGTAGTAAAAGAACCATTTGTAGTAGTTACGGTGACATCATCAGAAATTCCAAAGGTACTACGCAAAACTATGTCGGTATTGACTAGAGGATCGCCATTGAACAGTTCATCGCCAGTCCATGAAACCATACCCGAGATTCCAGAACTAGATACTTCGATATCCATGGTCTCGGTAACAATATCAGTTCTATTGGCTTGCTCACCGGTAACATTCATTTGGACTTCGCCTAACCAAGTCATATTTGCAACATTACCTAGAATAGCTGTAACTTCGTTCACAGACCTTTCAGTATTGAACTCATTCAAAACATCATTCAAATTTTGTGCAAATGAACCATCTGAAATTGAATTACGAGCTGTTGTAAAGTTAAGAGTACCAGTAAATGCGCTAACTCGTATCTTTCCAGCAGGAGCATCAAAAGACCATTTTCCATCTTCATCTGCATCAGTATATCCGATAGGAATCCAATAAGTATCATTGTCTAAATCTTCGGAACCTTCTCCTGAGAATGCGTCTCTTTCAATCAAAAGTCTAACTCCAGGAAGAGAATCACCATTATCAGACATGGTGACTTGACCAGATACTTCAGCACCAGAATAGTACTTTAGAATCTTGACAAGTGTGTTAGTTTGTCCGAAAGAAAGGTTAGAATCTTCACTGTACCAGTTGGCGATAACAAAATGATTCATCATGGCTCCAGGCATAGGAAGAGCCTGTTGTAAGTAACTTCCAGGTGTTCCGGATTGACCGAAGTGTTGAGATGGTTGAGGGTTACTCGAGTCGGTATTGACTCCCAATGATGAAGCTCCATAACCGACGTATGCTCGTGATAGCATAGTGTCAAAGAAAGCAGCATTGTGGTCAACTCTAACGTCCTCAACTTGTAGTGGGTCTATTTCGAGTCCCGCTTGTTGGTCAAGGAAGTCATCAGTCATTGCATCATCAACTTGTTCACGTGTTAGTTCTTGAGGAATTCCATCTCGAGTAGTTTCGTAAACTTCATTCATGAATGTAGAAATGTCTTGTCCACTAAGAATAGTAGGTGCTCCGAAAATCCCCATTGGTTGACCTTGATTATAATTATAATCTTGAGTATATTTACCGGCTCTCGGGTATAGTCTGTTATCGATTGCAAAATATCGGATTTCGTGGTCTCTAGAGATCATATCTCCTGGTAGACCTTCATAATCTTGAACATGATAATAATCTTCTAGGCCAATAAGGTCGTGGTAAAGATTTGTTATTCCATCAGAATCAAGGCTGTCTGACAATAATTGAACTGCTAATGCTAAACGAGTATTCTTTCTATGGATATGCGTAGATACTGAAGAAAATTCTGATCTCAAATCTTCAGTATACCAATAGTCTCCAAAGATATAATGGGTGGTATCATAAGTTGATTCTTGACCTGAACGCACCTCATTATTGAATGTCAAATTAGCGTCATCAAAGGTTGACCAATCACCATCTGAACAGGAACTAGAAACTACTTCATCACAAAGAATTCTCTCTCCGTCTTCATATAGTCTCCAGAAACTTGCTGATGTATCTGCAACTCCATCCGCTCTGTGATGACCTTCAGCCATTACTACTTCGCGATTGGTTTGAATTACCTTGAATGAATAATCATCAATCATTTCTTTCATTTCATCAAAGTCCACATTTTCTTGTGAATCTTTGAACTGTTCCAATTGTTCTGCTGAAAGGTGATTTTCTAATATATTCTCATATCCGCTAGTCAACTCATAGCCATCTCCCTTTGATACGGAGTAACTCAAGTCACCTTGTGCCAGTTGCCAAACGAACATAGAAATCAAATCATCTTGATTTCTAGCAAGAAGCATATTTCCAGATGCTGGAATCCCGGATTGGAAGTTATCAGATACCGATGGATGTTCTCCAGTATCTAGTGCTTGGAATCCGTAGTCCCACCATGAAACGAAAGCTGGCTTATCGGAATATGCATCGCCTGCATCTTGGTTAGCAAGCCATTCATATGCACCATTCCAACCTTGATCATTATATCCTGAACCAAAGGAACCAAGATACCAGTTACCTGAATATGAACTGCTATCTAGAATTGAGAATCCTGCCAACTCCCATCTTAGAGCGTCGGGAATCAAATTAAAGATGGTTTCGTCAAGTTCATCTTCTGACTCAGCGGAACTTGGAATTGCTGCATCTAGACCATAGGTGAACTGCTGTCCACCTAGAAGTACGAAGATCAATAAGATAGCAGAGAATGAAGGAGTTTTCCATATCGCTTTTCTGGCACCTGTAATTCTATCTGCAGGTGTACGAATACCGAATTTCTTCCATGCTTTCATAAGACCATCCCAATTTGCCTTACGCCATAGTGCAGAAATTCCCCATGCGCCAAGTATGGCAACAGCAGGTGTTGCATTGAACATAAATCTTGCAGCAGTCCATGCCATGTATGTGGCTGCGAAAATCCAAATTCCGAAAACGAGGTGTGATTGATTACGTGTTCTTAGCGAAGACCACAAACTGTAGATACCCATTGTCAAAGCAAGAACAAGAACAATCGGTCCAAGTTGGGCAAATAACTGACCTCTATCTGGTGGATTTGCTTCAGCAACAGTTCCAAAAATCTTAGTCTTTGTGAAATATCCACTACCTGTGAATAGAACATCCCACGCATTGGAAATATCGAATTGCTTGAGAGTCCAAAGAATGGTAAAGAAAATCAATGCTGCAACTGTTAATGTTCCAAGAACTAATAACCAAGGCTTATCTCTAAATCCAGTGGTAATATATGCAATTACAACTGAGAACCCGAGTACAAACAAGAATGGTTGTAGGCCGGTTCCATTGAAAATCAAATCAAACTCTGGATGCCCATAGAATGGTATTGCCATCAGAAGGTTAACACCTAACATTGTCAAGAACAGAGTATTGATAGTAGTCGAATCTCTTCTCCTAAACATATTCAATGCGACTTGTACGAAGTAGGCCAAGAACAAAATGCTCGGTCCAACAACGAAACCTTTCCAACCAAGAGATGCTACACCAAAGGAAACTCCCGCAAGAATAGCAAAAGACATTGCTGCTTTTCGCTCTCTAGCAACTACACCAAAGGAAGTTAAAATCGATGATAACCTAGGTGATGAGTTTCTTGTTAGTCGATCAGAACCAGAATACTTCATTGCCTTCATCCAATACATGATACCTAGTGAGATAAATAGCATAACAAAGGCATCGTGGTCGGCTAGAGCCCAAGTAGAGTGACTAACGTGTGCAGGCATGAATGAAATTAACCAAGCTGCAATAACACCAGTTGACTTGCCAAAGTGGTCTTTAGCGATAGTAGCAATTGGGAAGATTGTTAATGCACCGTAAACTGCTGGAAGACCAAGCATTGCGTACCATACTGCGTCATCACCCAACATTGGTTCAAGTAACATTGACAGAATCGCAATAGACCAAGTAAACAAAGGTGGCCTAGGATTAATTCCTCCTAATGGATAAGCCCTATCAGCATCCATGATAAGATGTGCATCGTTAGCAATAATGTAATCTACAACTCTCTTCATGTACCATGGGTCAGAACCACCGGTCATATCCCAGTTGCCTGTTCCATAAGCATTCATGGACGGTACAGCATACCATTGAATACGAATAACAAGACCGAAGAAGAAGGCCATTCCAATCATTATTCCAGACCAGTGAGCATTCCAGAACTTTCTTGCTCCGCTTATTTCATGGTCTTCTTTGTTAGACCATCCACCCCACTTTTCGTGGGTTGAAATCATGTATATTCCTACACATATGAAGAAGGTGATACCTAACCAAATCAAGGCACCCCATGTTCCATCAAGTTGTTTTGCTTCCCACATGCCCTTCTCATACCAAGATGAAATTTGGTAAAGTGTCCACATGGAACCTGTTAGCATTGCTCTTGTGTGCCATCTTTCTGAAAACATTCCTGCAACTAAAACTGCTACAAGACCTGTGAAGAAAGCCGCCCAAAATCCAAAATGGCCGTGATATCCTTCAACGCTAGTAATTCCAAGTTTATCTGACATAGAGACAGATTCGAAATGCCAGAGACTCGCAACATGGGCGAGAATCCATACTAGTATTCCAATTTGTAAAGGAAGTGTTGATTTATTCCAAAGACCCTGAGAAGAGCTAATGTTTCCAAACCATCCTTCATCACTTTCTGCGTTTAGAACACCTCTAGTAAGAACTGCGACTAACAATCCCAAAAGTGTAAAAATCATCAAGTAACTGAAAAAGATGTAACCTAATGCTTGCCTCTGCAAATTAAGAGTAGAGATGAAACCACCTTCTTGTCTCTCAAAAATAGTTACTAATTCTCCATTGTAGAAATTAGATGCAACCATACCTATGTTTAGGCCAATTGCAGTAAAAATAGTGACTGTAGACCACTCATAACGAGCCCTGGAGTCAAAGTAGTAAACAACGAATGTCACAATTAAGAATTGAAGCGCGGTGAATGCACCCAAATCTGAAAGGTGAGTTATTGCTTGATGTCCAACCATGGCAACACCGAGTGTTGCGAGGGAAAGAGTTGAAGAACCAAGTGGAATCATATCGTTGTTTTTTAGGATACGTGGAACCGTACCCAAAATTCCTGCGATGACGATGACGAGCATCGGCATCATATTGTCTAAATCCAGATCGAAGTTGATTCCTACGACCTTGATGGCTGCGATTGCCAGCAATACTGCAAGGGGGGCAATTAGCCATCCTAGCAGTGGTGCCGGTGCTGTTCGCGGACTACCTGTTTTTTCTTCCATATTTTTTCCCTCTGTCTTGTTTTCGCGACAGCCGATAGGCTGAAGCGACTTCGCCACTTTGGGTCATCTTTTAATGATGACGCACGCAGACATCTTCCACTTTAGACGCAGTACTTTGAATTTGGGGGTTAAATGAGTATTTTTTTAAGTCAAATAACTACCGCCGAGTTCAAATATTCAGAGCGCCCTATGTCCGATATCTGTTCTGTAATGTGAGCCATCTAGGGCAATAGTTTCCAATAATTGATATGCTCGCTTAGCAGCTTCCTCTAGGGAATCTCCAGTAGCACTGCAAGATAAAACTCTTCCACCAGTTGAAATGATTTCTCCGTTATCATTTAATGAAGTTCCAGCATGATTTATCCAAGCATGAGTTAATTCCTCTTCAGTTAAACCATTGATAATTCTACCCTTGACCGGATTAGAAGGATATCCCTCTGCGGCTAATACTACTGTCAATGAATGCTTAGCATAAAATTCGACAACCAAAGATGATAATTTATCAGTGGATGCTGAATGGAGTATTTCATAAACATCAGATTTGATAAGTGGCAAAGTTATTTGACATTCCGGATCTCCAAAACGGACATTAAATTCTACAACATTTGGAACGCCCGATTCGGTAATCATTAGTCCAACATATAAAACTCCACGATAGGGAGTACTCAAAGAAGATAGGTAGTCATGCATTGGTTGAATAATAGTTTTAATCACCTTATCTTTGACCTCGAGTGTAACTACTGGAGCAGGGCAATATGCGCCCATACCACCAGTATTTGGGCCATTATCACCGTCATAAGCCCTTTTGTGGTCTTGACTGGCGGGTAAACAAACAAAACCACTACCATCCATCACTACCAACATGCTTGCTTCTTCGCCAGGGAGAAATTGCTCTAGCAATACTTTGCCGTCGCTTGTAATAGATTGCTCAATGAAATCTTTTGCTTCAGACCTATCCGAGGTGACTACAACTCCTTTTCCACCAGCCAAAACATCTCTTTTGACAACCCAAGGGTTGTCAGAAAATTCATCAAGCGCTAAATCTATGTCTGAACCTTCAGAAAGAATATGATAACTCGCGGTGGGAACTCCTACCTTGCTCATAATTTCTTTTGCATATAATTTCGAACCTTCAAGATTAGCAAGTTTAGAAGTTGGGCCAAAGCATGGAATTTCTAATTTAGATAAATCATCAGCCAAACCTTGGCAGAGCGGACCCTCAGGGCCAACCACTACTAAATCTACATCTAATCTCTTAGCAAGAGATACTATTGATTTGATATCGGATACTGAAACATTATGATTGGTAGCAATTTGCCTAGTACCTGCATTACCTGGGCAGCAATGAACCTCGGCGACAAGTGGTGAATTTGATAATTCTATGCAAAGAGAGTGTTCACGACCTCCGCCACCGATAACAAGCACCGACTTATCTCCCATGAGGTTGCTTCTACTAACCACTTGATAATCTATCGCGTCAAAATGATACAACCTAATGTCTCAAATGTTAAGAGCCTCGCTACATAGCGTCATACATGGTTACAGTCAATGATACTGCATTAGACATAGGATTTCTATCACTATGTTTGATGACTTTATGGCTATATTTACCCGGTTTTCTGGCAAATACTTTTGCTATGATGTGGGGTAAATGGCTACCTAAGACAGGGTATGGTCCTTGGCCAATCGATGGTGGTCGTAATTGGAAAGATGGAAATCGAATATTAGGTGATGGGAAAACCTGGAATGGTTTGATTGGAGGTTCTATGACCTCGGGATTACTTTGTGTATTGATTGTATCAATAATGGGTGACGCTCCCGATAGTTCGAACATCGAGTCGGGTATATTTTCTCATCCATTAACAGGATTTGATGGAGCATGGTTTGACATTGGAGGAGAAATGCTCTCCGCTTTCATCTTAGGTACTTTTCTTGGCTTTGCTTGCTTACTTGGTGATAGTACTGGCTCGTTTGTTAAGCGTAGACGTGGACTCAAGCGAGAAGGTGAAGTTTCTTCAAAAGCACCACTCTTGGATACATTGCCGTTTGCAATAATGGTATTCTTGTGGGGTCAATTATTCCTCGGAAGCTCGTTATTGTCGTCTACAGATCTAATACTTCCAATGTTAGTTTTGGTTTTAATCACTCCAGTACTTCATCGCTCATTCAACCTAATTGGATATGCCATTGGTTGGAAAGATGTTCCATATTAAACATTGATTTATGCCTCCTGTAGGAGAAGCATTGAAGAGTAGACTCTTCGAGTATATTTCATGCGAAGAGTAATACTTGTCACAATTCTGCTAATGATTACAAGCCTTTCCACCATACCATTGGTATCATCAAGCCCACAGAATGATGGTTCAACTAAAACAGTTTCAAGTAGTGAAACTTGGGAATCAGATGGACCCTTAGATGGTGATGTGCTAATTACCAATGGTGGCTCTTTGACTATCAATGGAGATATCACAATTGCAGACGAATCTTCTATCCAAGTTGAGCAAGGGGGTATCTTAGAACTAAACGGTAAATTGATCGGTGAAAACCTCAATGCTGCCTTAAGAATTGATGATGCTAGCGTGATTCACGCTGACTTTGGTAGTCTAACAGGTAGTGGACAATTGATAATTAATTTTGATTTATTCACTACACAGTACTGTAACATAACTATCGGTGAACAGCTGACAAATGTCTCCGGCAAGGATAAAGTAGAGATTGATGTAGATTATGATGGTAATCCATTCAATATCACTTTTGAATTATACTCCTTCATATTACCAGAAATATCTACAATACAGTCAAGAGATGTTAATGGAGTTATCCAAACAATTAGAGCTGAAGATATTAATCAGACTGGGTCTAGTTTAGCTTGGAAAAGTGACCCTTCATTCATTGTCAGAGTTGATGGTACTATGAACTCTATGGGTGGAGAATTCCAGGGTGCAGACATTTTCTGTTCCGGTGAATGTAATTTCAAAAATAGCACAATGATTGGAAGTGCTCCAATAAATGTGAAGAATGGCTCATCGCTAACAGCAGAGACCAGTTCAATAGTTGGTAGTCGTACCGATGAAGATATTGTTGTACATGACTCAGCGGTTATCAACTATGATGTCGATACAATGACTGGTACTGGAGGTACTACTGATTCATGGATAAGACTTCTATCTCAAAGAGTCATACAAACAAATCTTATGGATGCTGGGGCAACTGTTCATTTTGAAGGCTTAGGTTTGACTGGTGATATTGGAGACGATATTATAGACGAAAATGGACGTGTTGATATAGGAACTTCTGAATCAAAGAGGATAATTGAATGGGTAAGTGGAGATGGAGTTTATGGAACTGAGGATTCTGATGTGTTAATCACTCTAAATGGGGGAGTTACAACTTGGAGTGAAGGTTATGATATTCTAATTGACCCTGCACCATCCGTACCATATCATGAAGTATCGATTGACTTACCATTTGTTTCAATAGATTCAGTAGTGGCAGAAGACACCTCTGGAACTGCTAACAAGGGATTAGGAGTAATGATAACTGTTAGCAATACAGGAGATGCCCCTGTAAAAACTAATATCAGGTGCTATGAAGGTAGTGACCTTGCAGATACTACTACTCTTCTTGTTTCACTTGAAGTAGGTGAATCAAAGAAGATACCTACTACATGGTGGGCAAATGCCTCAGGAAGTAAGGCATTAACTTGCAAAGCATTAGTCCCTATTGGATTCAATTCACTAGCAGATAATTTGGCAAGTTCTTCAGGTGCAACCTCTAGTGAGATCTCCTTCAAGGATGCTGATGATACTGAGGATGCACCAATAATAATCTATGCTGCTCTATTAGTGTTCATAGTTTTGGGGACTGTACTGGTCACAAGAAAAGGAGCACAAAGTACCGAGGAAACCGAAGAAGTAACTGAAGAGGAAACTGAAGAAAAGCAATATGATGAAAATATTATTGAAGCATCTGAGGAAGAAACCATAGTAGAATAATCAGTTGAACTGAAATTGGTTATTCAACAGGTAGTCATTTCACCATTATCACCAGAGTCTGTTTCACTCCAGTCGAGATTCCAAGAGTCTGTTGAACTAATGGTCGAACTCCCTTCAGACGGGGTAAATGCATTAGTAACCGTAATTTCAAAGGTATAACATCCGTCTCCATCATAGAAATCATCTCTTTGTAGATACTCTGTATTAAGTTGATTCTCAGCAGTTCCAGGCATACCAAGCCAACCGCTTGTTTTACCGCTTTGTGAACCACTCATGGAACTTGACCAAGTTGCATCTAAACCATCAACTGAAATTGTATTCATAGTGTACTTAACCGAACTACCTTTCTTCACTTTAACTTGGAAAGAGTAATCAGAAGAAACCGGTATTAGTGCAAGGTTCGTCATGCTGTGCTTACCATCATCTTCAGATCCTTCATTTGGAGAAAATAGCCCAACTATCGCTTCTACTGTAATTCCATCTGTGGTTGTTTGGGTACCACCCGCATTGGTTTTGAGAACTTCAGTGATTCTTGCTGCTGAGTTAAGAACTTCTCTAGTCATCATATCTCCATCGATTGGTATTGATTTTTCTTGAGCATCAGAGGATGAAACTGTGATTTTATAATCTTTGACCGATTGTGCACGATAATCCAAAGCATTACCATCGAATATAGTAGATATTGGCACTTTGAATCTTGCTACATCATTATCCATTTCTTTATCACTTGACCAAGTGGAGACTCCATCTACAAATATTTCCGCTGATGCTTCTGAGAAACTTCCTCTAACAAGGAAAGTGATTTCATTATCTGCCTCATTTATAGTCAGTTCAGTTACAGCCATCGAAGCATTTGATGGGACTATTACTACTGCAGCATAAGGTCCAATCGCTATGATTACTGCTACTATTACTGATGCTATCATCTTTGGTTGTGAAACATTTCCAGTCATCCTCTGTGATTGAATTATTGAACCTAAACCGATTGCTAATACAACAAGTACAACAAGAAGTCCAAAACCTCCACCTTGAAGAGAAATTATTGCGCCTACTAGAATTACGGCCCAGCCGACCATTCCAATGATTCGAGCAGTATCATTACTATTTTCTTGGACTAAGACCTGGGTGGTCGTTACTGTTGTTTTAGAGACTACTTTTGAAGTACCTTTGGATAACAATCCTGTCTTTTCCTCTTTAGATTGTGTTGACTTATCGTCTGTTTCAGTTGTCTTTGCCTTATCAAGTAATCCAGCCATAGTTACCGTCTCCAAACGATGGACTATTGACTTGTGTTATGAATTAAGCGCCTACCGGCATCACAAAATAGCGATTTAGCCAATTAACTCAAACTGTCAAATGCCTGGAGCAGCTTCTCGCCACTCCTCTTCGAATTCATCATCATCAGGTAGGAATCTACGACCAACAACTGCTGCTGCTAGTGCCACCATTGAAAGAGCAGGGATTAACTCGAAACCTGGGAGATAAACTCCACGGACATAAACTGTGATCATCTGTGACTCTCTAATACAGCCACCGTTGTTACAAGCAAACTCTGATTCCGCATAGAAGTCTAGAACGTGGTAAGCATCGCTCCAACCTTGGGTCTTAGGAGTTCTTGCTTGAACTCTGACATTGGTAGGAGTTGGAATTGCATCGATTTGAACCTTAACCGAAGGTAGATTGATTGTAAACCCTGCTTCTTCCAATTCTTCTCTGTAAGATTCAGTAATTCCAACCTTCATGAAATCTTTTTGATTACCAAGGTTGTATACCTTGAATTCAAAATTCTTGTCAGTCTTTGGCATAAGTTGTACGAATGGTTCAACTGCCTCAACTTGAACAAGTGAGTATTGTAGAATGTTAACAATCATATTGTTTTGAGAGGATGCCGAATTGGGCGGTGGTGCACTTTGAATCTCCTGTACTGTTGCTGATACTGATAATGTACGGCTTTGCATAGCCATGTATGGTGTAGCCCGAACAGAAATTTGGAAATCTACATCTTGGCCTCCACCAATATACATATCACCAGGAGCGGCAGTAGCAAGGTTATCGCTTGTTACGATAATACTAATCTTCTCTTGGTATTGAGTAGGATTGGTTGCTGTACAAGTAGTGAAACCTGAGTATGTTGAACCAGGTTTTACTTCAACGTTAATATTAATCGGAGCACATGTGACTGAGATGGCCGCAGTAGGAATCTGAGCAGCTGCTGGAGCGGCTACGGATAACATCGAAATCATGTATAAAGCTAAAAGAAAGGACGCACGCTTGAACATTGACACAGTCTCACCTATCAACCATGCCACTCAAGCGCCACTCATAACCATTGTGGAGAGATGGATAGATAAAACCGCTTGAATGCCATATTTCAAGACGGTGGCAAATAAAAAAAGTGGGCCCGAAGGGACTTGAACCCCTGACCCCCCGGTTATGAGCCGGGTGCTCCAACCAACTAAGCTACAGGCCCGTATGTTGAGCGTAGAAGCACTTACTGTTGAACCTTATCATCGTCAATCGAACTGTGAAAGTGATGATTGACCCGGTTTTATCCAATCTCTGACCGTTGCTTCAAGTTCATCTCTAATGGCTTCTGGAACAAAAATTAATGCTCTTTCTGTAGGTTGTGATAAAGAACGTATCATCGAAGAATGATCAGCAGCATCTCGGCCGTCCTCCAAAATTATCCCTTGCTCATATGGCATGTAACCTCTTTTAGAGATTTTAGCATAAAGAACATGTATTTCAGGGTCATATCCCTTAGAGGAAACCATTTCTTCTAGCCTATCTTTGATGATTCCAACCATTTCAGTAGTAAGAGTATCAATTCTAATCGATTTATGGAAATCTTTTCTTGAAAGTAATTTTTCTGCATATAGCGAAACTATCTCATCATCATGCTTAGCCCAATCTGGTAAAGCAACTTTGACGTGAGAGTCATTAATTTCAGCATACTCGACCGGCGTTAGTTTATCGTTGAGAAGCATATGCCTAAGCCTTCCTGTAATTTCTAAATCACCGCTTAGAGCTAGTTTTCTTGCTCTTGCCAACATTTTGACAAGATAATTTTGTGTCAACATGTTGACTTTGTGGAAGTATACTTGGTTATACATGTGATATCGAGTAACTAGGTATGCTTCAATAGCAGGAAGCCCCCAGTTTTTAACATAAAAGTGGCCATTTTCCCCTACTCTTAATGCCCTGAAAACTCTAGGGATATCAAATCCACCTATTTGGGCGCCTGTATTGGCTTGGTCTCGTACAAGATAGTCCATTCTGTCGACATCTAACTGAGATGATACTATCTCTTTCATGAAAGGAGGAATTGAGACTCCATCACATTCATTTTGTCCATCCATGAGAGCAAAAAGTCGTTTCAGCCTTTTTTCTCCAATCACCGCTCGTAATGCTTTACCTATTTCGGTCTCCTTGGATTCAAGCAATAGTCGACCCCAATGTTCGTGAGAGTGAAATGTTGCAAAGACTTCGGGAGTTTCGAGAAGATGAGAGTATGGTGGATGACCTATGTCATGTAGTAAAGCAGCAAGATGAACCAACTCAGCATCATCTTTTGAAATTGTATCAGGCTGAACTTCTTCCAAGGAAATCGTCAATTGTTTGGCAAGATAATACGCACCTAGAGAATGAGAGAATCTATTGTGAGTGGCTGCTGGAAAAACATACTCACAGGTAGACAATTGTTGAATCGAACGAAGCCGTTGGAATTCTTTTGTATCAATTATACTAGCGTGACTACTAGGCACTAGAATATCCCGATGGATTTCATCTCGAATGACTCTGTCACGCATGTCCATCCCATACACCGCTTCAGTTCTTCAGTTAAAAAACACGCGTAGATTCAAGAATTTATTTTACCTCCTCATGCCAAAACAGATATGCGTTGAGTTCGCTTCGAGGTAATTATGGCGGACATCCTGAAGAGTATGATGGACAAGATTACGGATGACAATCCTGAAACGCGTGGACAGAAATTATGGGTGATGTTCGCATTGGCTGTTCTACTTGTTGCAGCCATGAATTATTATGCCCTAGTTCGTGAACCGGAGATTATACCGATGGATGAATTAGTTGAATTCAACAATGAGGTTGTTAAGGTTGAAGGGAAAATAATCTCTTGGAGAGAAGACCCTTGGAATTCTGGCGATTGGGAAACACACGTAATCATAACTGACGAAACTGCAGTCGTAGAAGTTAGGTGGAGCCGTCCTGCTGAAATTCCCCCCATTGGGACAACTGTGATAATTACCGGTGAAGTTGCTGAATTTCAGGGAAATATATTCATGCGTGCGACTGGCTCTGGTGCAATGGAATGGAGTCAAGATGACCTTCCTGATGTTGTTGAACTTGCAATAGTTGATGTTGCCATGGACCCTGAAAAATACGTTGATGAAGTAATAACGTTAACAGGATATATTGGAGAATCTATCCCTCCTGATGAAATGTTTGTCAATGCAGACCTTAGAGATCACCCTTCTTATGGGAACTCAGAACACCAAATTAAACTCAATATAAGATCTAATGTTGGAGAATGGATTGAGTCATCATCCAAGATACAAGTAACTGGAACAGTGGCTTATAATCAAAGAGAACTAAATTGGATTATGTCTGTTCAAGGCCCTGAAATTTTAGTTGATAGAAATCATCCTGTTGATATTACTCGCTTGGACTGGGGTGCTGAATCTACATGGAGTTACCAATCTGGAAATCTTGTCAACATCGCAGGATATGTACAAATCAGTGGCGAGGAATGGTCACTTAGAGGACCTAGCGGTACTACAATTTGCCTAAACCCCAGTCAAGAAGATATCATTTCTTCAACCAATGCATCTTGGGATAATACATTTCATGACATCCAAGGTCGATTAATGTGGTCTGAATCTGATTCAACTTGGTGCGTAGATGCTAATCAAGGCACTCCATCTGGTAGTCTTGATAGTAGCGAAACAACTGTCAGTCTCCTAGCGCTATTATCTGGTAATCCTGTAGAATTAATCGAGAATCCTACTGAAAGGTATACTCTTTCGGCTTTTATCAAGTACCCTATTGAACCATCTGTAGAAGATGTCAATGGATACTTTGTCGACTCATCCGGCTACATGCCTGGACAAACTACAATTGCAGCCACATTCCCAGCACAAACTTCAACTCAATGGCTTGAAGCAGGTCAACAGATTTCCGCCAATGTTTCAGTTACATGGGACGATGAAGACATGAGAATAAGGTTACAAGTACACGATTATGTCGTAGGAAGTGTGCCTTCAGCCAAAAATCTTCTTTGGGATGACGGCGCTACACAATGGGGGTATTCTAGAAATCAAATGGTAAACTTAGATGGTTTAGCAGTTGAAGACGATAGTGGTGATTGGTGGCTTCAAAGGGAAGGAACAAACCAAAGTATTCAGTTGTCTACTGCTGCAATAAGTAGTATTGGAACAGATTCACTACATAATGGAACTTCCATGACTTGGACTGGAAGAATGATGCAGATAGAGGATGTTGATTCGATATCTCTCGTTTTCCAACTAATTACTGCTGATGTAATGGACAGTGATGGCGATGGATTGTCCGATGATTTGGAATCAATTTACGGTACCAATCCATATAATCCGGATACCGATGGTGATGGCTCTAATGATAGATTCGAGATAGAAGAAGATACTGACCCGAATAGCGCAAACTGAGGTGAAAATATGTTAGAAGCTTACTTTGTCGACCTCGGATGGTTACTATTCGCTCTATTTTTTGGAGTTGCAATGGGGTCATTAACCGGTTTAATTCCTGGTTTCCACGTCAACAATGTAGCACTTATTCTTCTTGCTTTATCACCTGTAATGTTGGGATGGGGTATTCCTCTTTCTGCAGTAGCAGCGATTATTGTTTCAACCGGAACGGTTCATACTTTCTTGAATTATATCCCTTCAGCCCTGCTTGGGGCACCAGATGCAGATCAAGCACTATCATTACTGCCTGGACATAGAATGTTACTTTCCGGAAATGCTGCTAGAGGTGTAGCCTGGTCGGCAAGAGGTTCACAACTTGGACTATTCTTGTCTCTACCATTGATTTTTGTTGCTAGAATTGCATTTGGTGATGAACTTGGGTGGTATGATTATCTACGAAATATTGTTTTCTTCTTACTACTCTCCATATCTTTACTCCTACTAGCTACTGAGACTACAAGACTAGATTGGCCAAAATGGGTACGTAGTTTTACTAGAGGTATTCTTGGAAGAGATTCTAGATTCGCTGGTTTTTTGACTGCAACCGCATTTTTCCTATTATCCGGATTCTACGGATGGGCGGTATTCACTCTACCTGCTAGGTCGCCTATTGGAATCCCCGACGCAAGTTTACTTTTGCCCAGTCTCGCAGGTCTTTTCGGTATTGCAAATCTACTAGATATCTATGCCACTACATCTCATATTCCTCCACAAAAAGAAGATTGGTCATTACCTCCAATAAAGCCACTTATCGTTCCGTGTTTCTGGTCGGGCGTTGCTGGTGCATCTATGGGGGTACTGCCAGGTATGACCGCATCACAAGCCACAGTACTGGTAATGGGTGGAAGAAATGTTGCCGCTAAAATCCAAGGTAAAGAAGGATATGGAATGGACTGGGAAACCAGAAAGTTAACTGAACTAACAGATGATGAGTTATTGGAAATTGCAATGGCTGAGGCTGAAGGTGATGTTGAAGGTCCTCAAACAAAACAAGATCTCGAAGTTATTGCGATATTATCTGCAGTAAATACCGCTGTTACTGTCATGGTTCTGGGATTCTTGTATATTATCGGACGTTCACGTTCAGGTGCAACTCTTGCTTTGAAACTGATGTATCCTATCGATACTTGGTCATCGGCTCAGCCAACTGCTGATTTCATTCGATTGATGGCCATCACAGTTGCTGCTGGTATGATGGCAATGCCTATCATCAGAGTTGTTGGTAAAGGTATGCTTCGATTGCACGCTGCAATACCTCTTCAGCAAATGGTCATGGGAGTAATAATTTTCGTTGCCGCCCTTGTTTGGTTCACTACAGGCTTTGTCGGAATTGGGGTACTAATCATTGGTACAATACTAGGGTTACTCCCTCCTAGAATTGGAATTAGAAGAAGCCATGGAATGGGAATCATCATCGTTCCAATCATGATTTACACATTTAATCAAGTCCAAGACGCATTTGGATTCCTATGAATTAATATTACCCGGTATGCAAAAGAGATATGCCCTTTGACTATCCCCGCCTATTTGAAGAGGTCTTCTTATGCACACACGAAAATTACCTTTCGCGCTTGTTTCCCTAATGCTTATTTCGTCATTGGTACCTTTATTCGAGTCAAACGAATCTAGTACTCTTGAATCTCAAGAGGTGATTTTACAATCTAGTTCTATTGCTTGCCTAGGAGATGTTTGCCTCAATGAAGTACTACCAAACCCAAATGGAAATGACAATGCTGCATGGCCTGCTGGCGAGTGGGTGGAAATTCATAACAATGGTACTATGAGCGTAGATATTAGCGGCTGGTACATTGAAAATAAGGTTCAAAAGCAGATGATTTTCAATTCGACTACCATAGTTGATTATGATTCTGCAAATTCAGCTTCGTGGACAATTTCGCCGGGAGATTACATGGTTATCTCTAGAAATGCAATGTCTAATGCTATGTTTTACCTTTCCAACTCTAACGATATAATTACTCTATTTGATTCATTGGGAAGTCAGATAGATGTTGCCTCATGGACATTCTCAAGTAGCGCACCTTCAGGCACCAGTTTGCAAGAAGACCCTAACGACCCTACTGCGTACTGGGTTGAGACAAATAATACAACTCCTGGAGGCGATAATGGAGGTGCACCAAGTGGTGGACCAACAATTTATTCAACAGATATCAAAATTAATGAAGTCATGTCAAATCCTTGGCCTTCTGAGGATAGTGATGTTTGGCCTGGTGGAGAATGGATTGAGATTCTAAATACTGGTAGCGAAGTAATTGACTTGACTGGTTGGCATGTTGAAGATAATGCAGGAAATCAAATCATGATAGATGTTACTCATTTGATTGGCTCTGATAGTTTAATTACTGAATCCTTCTACATAGCAGGCGGCCATACAAGAATCATTACAGTAAATGGTTCTTCTAATTCCGGATTACTCAATAACGGTGTCGAGCAATTATCTCTAAAACTACCAAATGGTAGTATTACTCATATTGTCGACTGGACTGATACTGTCAATGGTTACTCACTTTCCTATGATTCAACTACTGAAAGTATGTTTTATTCTTCCTATCCAAGTTTAAACCAAACCAATCCTCTCCCTATCGATGAACTATCACCTTCACCTGCCGATGTTCGCTTTACTGAAGTAATGCCGCACTCTTATTCTAATGGAACAACATTCCCGGATGGAGAGTGGATTGAAATTCACAACTCAGGAACAAGTACAGTCGACCTCCTTGGATGGACTATTACTGATGGGATGGGCAATGTAACAACACTTGACCCTGTTTCTTTGGTTTTTAACAATACACAAGGTTCTACTGATATTGCTCCAGATGGAAGAAGATTAGTACAATTTACTGGCGAAACTAGATTGTGGGATTACTATAATCATCTAATCCTAATGGATACAAGCGGCTCGATAAACGATGTAGCATGGTATTCT
>TARA_B110000444_G_C18851934_1_pt1 | contig 20444 bp, 25 predicted proteins | sample TARA_B110000444 | Tara Oceans TARA_B110000444 (sample SAMEA4398370) | marine metagenome | biome: Polar Biome; feature: [SRF] surface water layer (ENVO:00010504); material: water (ENVO:00002006), including particulate matter (ENVO:01000060) such as... | depth 5 m | reverse complement strand
CTTCTTTTTAATGGAGGATTTATGTTTTTATCTGCTTTGGTAAGTTTGATTTTTAAAGATGGAGTTACCCTACAAATTTTTTCAGCTGGATCTAGTGTTTTTATTTTTGGATTAATAATAATGTTCATTACTAAAAATCATGAAAAACACATCCAAAAAAGAGAGGGCTATATAATAGTTACTTTAGGTTGGGTCTTGATGATTTTTTCAGGAATGTTGCCTTATTTATTAACGGAAACAATTCCTGAAATTTCCTTTGCCTTTTTTGAAACAACTTCTGGTTACACTACCACAGGTTCTACAATTCTTAATGACATTGAAGACCTACCTAAGAGTATAATTTTTTGGAGGAGTACCACTCATTGGATAGGAGGTATGGGAATAATTGTTTTGACAATAGCTATATTGCCTCTATTGGGTGTAGGAGGTATGCAACTCTTTAGTGCTGAAGCTCCAGGCCCTACTGGAGATAAACTGCATCCAAGAATAACAGATACAGCTAAAAGACTATGGTATATATATGTAGGACTTACCTTAACTGAAACATTATTATTGAATATAGCTGGAATGAGCTTTTTTGATGCTATTAATAACTCCATGAGTACAATTGCAACTGGAGGCTTTTCTACTAAAAATGCTAGTATAGCATATTGGAATTATAATCCATTGATTCAATATATAATAATATTTTTTATGTTTATTTCTGGTACAAATTTTGTTTTAAGTTATTTTGCTTTTACTGGAAAAATTCAAAAAATATTAAAGAATGAAGAATTTAAAACGTATTTTACTTTTACTTTAATTTCAGTTATTATTGTAGCTTTTGTTGTGTTTAACAATGTAGACTTGTCAAAATCAAATTTTGAACATCCTCAAGTTTTTGGTAAATTGGAAAGTACTATTAGACATTCTCTTTTTCAAGTCGTTGCCGTTATAACTACAACAGGATTTGTTTCTGGAGATTTTGCTGGCTGGACTCCCTTTTTAACAATGTTTTTCTTTGGACTTATGTTTGTTGGTGGATCAGCAGGTTCAACTTCTGGAGGGATAAAAATCGTTAGACATTTATTAATGATTAAAAGTGGATTTTTAGAATTTAAAAAATCTCTACATCCAAGTGCAATTGTGAGATCTCGCTTTAATGGATCAATAGTAGATCAAAATATTATATACAATATCTCAGGTTTTTTTATTCTATATACGCTAACTTTTGCATTAGGTGCTTTGGTTTTTAGTGCACTGGGGTTAAATTATGAATCTGCTTTTGGAGTGTCAGCCGCTAGTCTGGGTAACGTAGGTCCAGCAATTGGAGATTTTGGACCATCTTCTAACTATGCTCTCCTACCTGATATTGGTAAATGGTGGGCTTCATTTTTAATGTTGTTAGGAAGATTAGAATTATTTACCGTATTAATTTTGTTTACGCCATTCTTCTGGAGAAGTCGTTAATAGTTGTATTTATCTTTCCAAAGACTTTTTAAATAACTACGTAGTGATGACTCTTTTGGGTTTTCCCCAGGAATATAAAAGCCTGTATTTTGTATTTCTTTTGGTAAGTATTCCTGATATATAAAATTATTTGAGTGGTCGTGATTATAACTATAGTCCTTACCATATTTTAAATCTTTTAAAAGGGCTGTGGGAGCATTTCTTAAATGAAGAGGGACAGGAAGATCCCCTGTTTTTTTAACAACCTCTTGAGCTTTATTAATTGCTTTATAGCTACTATTGCTTTTTACTGAGCTAGCAAGATATATAACACACTGACTAATTATTATTCTTGCCTCTGGAAGACCTATAATATTAATTGAATCAAAAGCTGATTTAGCAATTAATAATGCATTAGGATTCGCATTTCCGATATCTTCAGATGCAAGAATAAGCAATCTTCTTCCAATAAATTTTATATCTTCTCCAGATTCAATCATTCTAGCCAACCAATATATTGCTGCATTTGGATCACTACCTCTTATGGATTTTATAAATGCAGATACTATGTCGTAATGTAGGTCTCCTCCCTTGTCAAACGTTAACATATTTGATTTAACAACATCCATTACTTTTTCATTTGTAAGATCAATATTGTCAGAATTAGTGCCCACTACACTTATAACTAATTCTAAAACTGACAATAGCTTTCTTGCATCTCCTCCGGAAAGCCGAATAATAGCATCATCTTCAGAAATTATAATATTTTTTTTTGATAGAAATATGTCTTGTGATAATGTTCTTTTAATAATTTCGCGAAGAGCCTTCACAGGTAGGGGTTCCAATATAAAAACCTGACACCTAGATAATAAAGCATTTATAACCTCAAAGCTTGGATTTTCAGTAGTTGCTCCTATTAAAGTTATAATTCCTTTTTCTACAGCACCCAGAAGCGCATCCTGTTGTGATTTACTAAACCTATGTATTTCATCAATGAAAAGTATTGGATTTTTTTTTGTGAACAAACCTCCTCTGTTTTTGGATTTTTCAATGATATCTCTAATATCCTTGACCCCTGCATTGATTGCAGAAATTTGATAAAAAGGTCTTTCTTGAATCTTTGATAGTAACTCTGCTAAAGTTGTTTTTCCAGTACCCGGAGGACCCCACAGGATCATTGATGGAATTAGTCCACTTTCTATTATATTTTTTAAAGTTCCTTTCGGACCGAGTAATTTATCTTGACCTACATAATCCTTTAAGGATTCCGGACGCATTCTCTCAGCTAAAGGAGTATTATTCATTTGAAACCAATTGTTGTCTTTTTTTTTCATAAAGAACAATTCCACAAGCAACCGATACATTTAATGAATCTATTCCTTTATCCATAGGTAACTTAACAGCAGTATCGCAAATTTTTAAAACACTACTCTGAATCCCTTTGTCTTCTGAACCCATTATTATAGCAGACGCCTTTTTAAACGTTAAATCAAATAAGTTTTCTTTTGACTTTTCGCTTATTCCAATTACTTGTACTTCATATGATTTTAAAAGATAAACTGCATCTTTTAGATGATTCACTCTTGATATTGGAACTTTAAATGCTCCACCCGCAGATGTTTTTATACTAGTATCGTTTATTGGAGCACTTCCAGTTTGAGGAATAATTAACCCATTTACACTAGTTGCAGCACATGATCTTAAAATAGCACCAACATTTCTTGAATCTGTAATTCCATCAAGTAATATGAAAGTTGGGAATTTATTTTTTGTAAATGCACTATCAATTAGCTTTTCAATTTCAATAAATTCAATCTTTGAAATTCTAGCAATTGCACCTTGATGATTTTTATTCTTAAATCGTTCTAGCCTTTCTTTTGGAACATACGAATGAGATATATTATTTTGTCTTATCGATTGCTCTAGTCTTTGAAACAAAGACCCTTTATTGCCTTTCAATAACCATACTTTTTCAATATTAGTACCTGATTCTATCGCCTCAATTATAGAATGAATACCATATATTTCAATTTTTTCTTCCATCTATCAAAATTACTCTATTAAATTTTTATAAAAAAAAAGGGAGATCATTTGATCTCCCTTTTTTTAAATAGTATTTGATTTGTCAATTATGGACAAACACTTAATACTTTTACTCCAGGTAAAGGATTAGTCTCTCCAATTGCAGTTTGGTTTCCACCACCATTATTAAATATAATATCGTAGGTAACCTCACTATCCCATGCACCGCTTACGTATGCAAATGACATTGTTGAAGCACTTGCAGGAACTGTAATTGTTTGTGTACCTGTCGCACCATCAGGAAGACCTACGGTTTGTGAAACACCATCAATTGTTACAGTTATAGAAGCACCATTCCAACCATCACCCCATGAGTCAATCATGTTAATGGTATAATCACCAGCTACAGCACCAGTTGGAATACACTTAATCGTCATATTATATACATAAGGTGACTTAAAGTAGGATCCTGTTAGTGAACTTGCAGCATCTTTTGCAGTATAGGTACGACCATCCGTTAGGTTTAATGCTAAACGAATGTTCACAGCATCTCCACCAGTATATTGGCTAGATGTTAAACCTAAAGCAGCAATAGACTCAGCAAGTGTAACAGTTAACTGATATCTAGGAAGTCCATTTGGACCAACAGCAAAATCTGTAGGTGTTAATGTTCTAAGTAAAATTTCACCTGCACCATTAAGTGCAACATAAACTTGAACGTCTTGCATTAAAGCACCATTCTCTTCATCATGCTCTTCGATTTCAACTGTGAATACAGATGTTGAAGGTGCAAAGAAGTTATAGTCCCCTGTTGGATTCCATCCTCTCAATACCGCTCCTGTTACATAGTTGTCAAGTACATCGTTAATTGAATTATCAGGTTCTTGACAAGAAACTGTTATTAACAATAAACTAAATAGAGTTATTATTTTTTTCATTTGTGTTTTTATTTAAGGTTAGGGCTTTGAGTGTTCCAAAATACTTTTCCAGTCAAATCACTTTTTTGAGTAGCATTTGAATTTCTAGCAGTATAGCTATTTGGATACCACATTGATACTGGAAATGCACCTGGCTGAGGCTCAATGTTTGGTTGAACATCAGTTGGTAATCCAGTACGTCTGTATGCATTGTATGCATCTGTACCATTACCCCATAATGCTATCCAAAATTGTTTAGCCCACATGTTTCCTTTTTCTGCAGTACTTGCACCAGTCCAAGCTGTAGCAAATGCTGTAGTATAAGTATCAATTGCAGTCTGAGTCATAGCAGGTGAACCTGCAAATCCAGAAACTTTTGCCATTGAATCAGCTATTCCAGCCAATACCGCAGTAGTTCCAGCAGCAGTTCCAACACCAGCAATTTCAGCATCCATAAAATGCATCCATGAAGACATCATAATTGGAGTTATACCAGCACCACCAGCGCCAGCTCCGTTTTTCTGCGATTCATACGAACGATCGTCATATTTTCCTCCAGCAGGGTAGCTACCATGAAGTGTTCTCTGGAATCCATCTGGTGGGATACCGTTATCATTTCCATGATCACGTCCCCAATAACCTCCACCTGGCGAACAGAATACTACTCCTGCTGGGTAAGGGTTAAAGTAACCTTCAAGTCCACACTCTAAAACTTCTTCATCTGAAGCGAATCCATCAAATCCAGGAACACCTTCAACTTGACGATAGAAGTAATAGTTAATTCTAGGGTCTGTATTTCCTAAAATACCAGTTTTCATAGTATCCATGTACCAGTTAGACATATACGATCCTCCACCGGTAGGTGTATAACTACTTCTGTAGTATGGATGACGTGTGTCAGGCTGTGCAGGACTAGTTCCCCATTGGAAAGCAAAGTCATCTGCACCATCTTTTATATAATTTGTAATAGCATTATATGCAGATGTATTCCCTGTATTTAAGTACGCCTTTTTCTTCAAACTATTTGCAGCTTTAATCCATTTAGATCCGTCTCCTCCGTAAAAGAAGTCGTTTTCAGGAGCTCCTCCACCAGTAGTAAAGTGAGCAATTGCAGCATCTAATTTAGTAATTGCATGAGCATATACATCAGCACCAGCAGATGCAGTTGGATTCAATATACCTTCGGCTGCGCTTAATGCATCAACTTGGGGTACATCTCCAAAATAATCTACTAGAGTTAAATATAAGTAAGCTTCAACTACTTCTCCCATACCTAATGCATAGGGACGATCGGCTGCTAAAAGGTTCATAAGTCTTATATCTTCAAGCATACCTTGATATGCGCCTGCCCAACGACCATCGAACGAGTTAGGTGAGTATACGTTAGCATAGGTTCTTCCGCCCATATATTCTATACGAGAAAAATCGGCACCAACACCACCGAATGAGTGAGCCCATCCAGCAAAATCTTCTTGAATACCATTCAAGAAAAAGTCAGCACTTGCCTGGCTAGGATCTAATGCATTTGGGTTCACAGTAAGATCTAAATCTGCAGTCTCACATGAACTTAACACAAGCATAGCACCAAGGCAAATTGCGTAAAATTTATTCATTGATTTCATGATTATATTGTTTTTCATTATTTAAAAAGTAAGTTTCAAACTAGCTCCAACTCTCTTAGCGCTAGGACCATTCAAATAGTCAAATCCACGTCCGTTACCTACACCTGTTCCCGCGATATTCGGGTCAAAGTTCACACCTTCTGGAGTGTTATAAGCATTATACCAAAGGTTGTAACCTGAAGCAGTAAAGCTTATTCCTCCAAATGGAGTTAAATCTATAATTGATTGAGGCATGTCATAAGTAAGTGAAATTTCACCTAAACGCCATACACTTCCATCATAAACTTGAAGTTCATCTGGACCATACAATACATTACTAAAGTAGAATGTTGAGTTGTTGATCTGTTTTGTATTTACTTCTCCTGCAGAATTTACACCAGGTAAAATAAATGAAAGTTCACGATCTAACGTATCAGTTGTTAAACCACGACCAAGCATTGTTGCTACAGTCATTGAGTAAATATCTCCACCATTTACATGGTTAATTAAAAAGTTAAAAGAGAAATTACCTACTGAAATACTATTACTTATATTAAGTAAGAAGTTAGGATTGGCATCACCAATAATGTTAGTTCCAAAAGTAGTATCGTAACTACCTTGGTTATTAACTAGTCTACCTCCTGCATCAGTTCTAGTAATTGCTGATCCAACAATTGAACCTAAAGATTCACCAACTTTCGCAACATTTCCTAGATTACTAAATCCAGAATAAACAATTTCCTCTGTATCAAGACCAAGGTCTAATACTATAGATTCATTCGCAGAATAGTTAATAAAAGTACTCCAGTTTATAGTTTCACCTCTTATGATGTCAATACCTAAGTCTAATTCAACACCTGTATTTTCTATTTCACCAATATTTGTTTGAGTTGCAGTATAACCTGTAGATGGATCAAGTGGACGTCTTATTATTAAGTCCTCAGTTGACTTACTGTATACAGAAAAATCAACACTTAATCTACTATCAAGGAATCTACCTTCAAGACCAAATTCGATCTCACTAATAGTTTCTGGTTTTAAATTAGGGTTACCTAATAGTGATCCAGAAGTATTTGTAATTACTTGTCCACCAGCATCAGTCAAGAAATCTTGAGTGTCAAGATTTAAAGTTGCAGCAATTGGATATCCAGTTGGGAAGTTAGCAGATGTACCGTAACTAGCACGAATTTTTAACAAGTTTACCAAATCACTTTTAAGAAATGGTAAAGCTGAAGTTGGAAGGAATGAAACACTTGCAGATGGATATACGATTGAACGATTATCTATTGAAAGGTTGGATACTTCATCCTTACGAGCTGATACTGTTAAGTATGCAAAACGGTTGTAATCAAATGAAGCTTGTCCATACAAACCTTTAATATTACGAGCTTCGTAATATTGTAATTCATCTTGTTGTTCATAATTAAAGTGACGAAGCACTCCGTAAACTTGTTGACCAATTGATCTAGTTCCGTTTTGATCAAAAACATCACCACGAGTCGTATAACCAACCGTGAAGTCCATTCCAAGAGGACCTAATTTATAACTACCTGCTATAGATAGATTGTGGTCACTTATACTTTTTCTGTTATTCCAAGTTTCGTATACACCATTTTGGTTAATTAAACTACCTGTCTTACCACCTTTATTAGCATAGTTTACATTATTCTCAGAGTAAACATCAAGACCGTATCGGTAAGATGCACTCAAGTTATCACTTAGGTTGTAAGAAATGTTAGCACCACCAAATACACGATCTACTAACTGAGTGTTAGCTGCATTTTTAGTAGTCCACTTTGGATTTTGTATACCGTTATTATTACGGTAATATAAAGATCCTTGTGTAACAGGATTAGTGTCAGGAAGACCAACTAAGTCTACAGAACGTGGAGTATAAAATACATTTGCAAAAACAGAAGCACCTTCACCACCTACGTTAGATCCATATCCAGCAGCAACTGGAGGAGACTTAAAGTTTGTGTTTGTGTAGTTTAATGTTCCATTTATTGTAAATCCATTACTTAAAGCAGCACGACCACCAAAACTCAATGTATTTCTTCTTAAAGAATTTTCAGGAGTAAATCCTTGGTCTTCAAGATTACCATAGTTAATGTTATAAGATACTGATCCATCATCACTTGCTCCACGCATGTTCATGTTGGTAGATGCTGTGTGACCAGTACGAAAAAAGCCACCAACACTGTCGTACGGTTGCCATTTGTATTCAGATGTTTGATTTAAACCAATAAGTTCAAGTATATCATATGTTCCAGTAGCTGAACTCTGAGTTACATACGGGTGTTTTAAATAACCTTTGGTAACATTTTGTCCAGCATTAGGACCAATCAACGCAGAATCCCATGTTCCGGATCCATTAATAGAGGATTGACCACCCCAACCTGCAGGACCACCTTCATCGAAGCTAGGACCCCAGTTAGAGAAGAACCATCCAAAGGATTGGTCAAAACCGTTACCATATTGCATTTGGTAATCTGGTTTAGATGCTAATTCAACATTGAAATAAGATGTGTTAACAGTTATTTCAGTTTTCTTAATTCCTGAACCAGCACTTCCTGATTTAGTAGTAATTAAGATTACACCGTTACGACCTTGAGTTCCATACAAGTTAGATGCAGCAAGACCTTTTAAAACGTTAACACTCTCAATGTTATTCGGATCGATATCTAAGAAACGTGAAGATCCACTGTTTCCATCGACAAAACTACCTTGAGCATTTGTGTCACTTGAGAAAGGAACACCATCTACTATAAATAGAGGTTGATTACCCTGGCTAAACGTATTGAATCCACGAATAACGATACTTGTTCCAGATCCAGAAACACCAGATGCATTAGTGATTTGAACACCAGATGCTTTACCAGCTAGTACACGTCCAATATCTCCTTCAGCACGCTGCTCTAGTTGATCTGACTCAACTTCCGACACCGCATACCCTAAGGCTTGCTTCTCACGCTTAATACCAAGAGAAGTTACAATAACCTCTTCTAATTCATTGCCTTGAGCTAACGATACATTAATTTGATCGTCAGATCCTACAGTTATTGCTGAAGTTTCATATCCAACAAAACTAAATTCAAGAACATTGCCCTCAGCTATTTCAATGGAATAATTACCATCAAAATCGGTTGAAACACCGTTGCTAGTACCTTGCTCAAGAACTGTAGCTCCTGGGAGCGGCATACCTTGGTCATCTGAGACCACACCGGTAACAGTTTTTTGTGCAAACGCAACTTGCGTCACAAGCAAAGAAACCATTATCAGTTTAAATAAGCTTTTCATACTTTAAAGTTTGATTAATTAATAATTTGTTTGTAAAAAAATTTGTGGCTATAAATATAGGTCAAATGTTAAGAAAAACCAAAAATTTATGTTTTCAACTAGTTTTCAGTTAGTTAATATGTGAAATGGATGTGTTTCGATTCAATTCCTACCATATATTGACTTTAATTGATTTACAAGGAATTCATGAAGTTAAATACCTTAATTAAACCTTCTGAAGATTTAATTTTAATATTATTTTCCTTTATGAAATTTTTAACTTTAGATCCATTTTCCTCAGAGATTTTACGAAGATTGGATTTACTTACTCTCAATGGAATGGGTGTATTTTCATTTGAACTGAAGTAATATGAAACATCATCTACAAATCTAGGAGGAAAAGACCTGTCTAGGGATGTTCTTGCTTCGACTGCTTTCATGAAAACTTTTTTACGTTTAAGAAATAATGAATATTTTTCATTATCGACCAAAACAACTAAATAACCAATTACAGGATAATTACTTTCTTTTAGTCGATGAGGTAAAAGTTTGTATTCTTCGTTATCAATTATTGCATTTACTTTTGCGCTTTTTAAAAGGACTTCTTCTGCATCTTTTTGATTGACGTTGTTTCCCATTTCAATTTCATCATTCGCAGCATTATATCTAAGGAAAGCTTTGTCTTTAAGTATTTCATCAAAATATATTACTGTTGATAGCTGAAATTTTTCATTAAAATAGTAGGATCCTTTTACTCCTGTGGGTGGTGCAGCTTTTCTGGCTCTACGATTTTTTAAATCTCTCATTGCATCCATCATTCTGGAATCTGTTCTATCAAATACACCTGCAGGTCCCATTGATGGGGTAGGTGTAGCTTGAGAAGATAAATAGTTGCTAGACAAAATCAAAAATAATGATGCAATAAAATGTTTTACCATGATAGGATTTTTAAGAATGTAAATTTAAAAAATTAAATTGAAAGATCTTCTTACAAATATTGTTAAATCAACAATATAACTTTTTCGTTTTTTTAATATAAAATAAAAATTATTGGAAACACTGGTTGTAATTAACCACTAAATATCATTTTTTTTTAAAAAACACCGTTTATGGATTTGAAAGACAAAAAAAAAATTCTACATTTGCACGCCCAAAAAGGGGATTTCAATAATAAAAATTGATAAACATTTATGCCAACTATTGCACAATTAGTAAGAAAAGGAAGAGTGACAAATACAAAGAAGAGTAAATCCGCTTCTTTGGAATCATGTCCACAACGCCGGGGGGTATGTACAAGAGTATATACTACCACTCCAAAAAAACCGAACTCAGCCATGAGAAAAGTTGCTCGTGTTCGATTAACAAACGGGAAAGAGGTAAATGCCTATATCCCTGGAGAAGGTCACAATCTTCAAGAACACTCTATTGTTTTAGTTCGAGGTGGAAGGGTAAAAGATTTGCCAGGAGTTCGCTATCATATAGTCCGCGGAGCCCTCGATACGGCGGGAGTTGAAGGCCGCCTTCAAAGGAGATCAAAATATGGGGCTAAACGACCAAAAAAATAAAAATTTCTTGAACTATTTATAATGAGAAAAAGAGAAGCAAAAAAACGTCCATTATTGCCAGATCCAAAGTTTAAGGATCAACTGGTTACAAGGTTTGTTAACAACCTCATGTGGGATGGAAAAAAGTCCACAGCGTATACCATTTTTTATGATGCGATTAATATAATTGACGAGAGAAAGCAAGAGGATGTTGAAAAAACTGCCGTTGAAATATGGAAAGATGCACTGTCAAACGTCATGCCTCATGTAGAAGTAAGAAGTAGAAGAGTGGGTGGAGCAACATTCCAAATTCCAATGCAGATACGTGCAGACAGAAAGGTCTCTTTAGCCATGAAATGGTTAATTACTGCAGCTCGTAAGCGCAATGAAAAATCAATGGCACTTAGACTAGCTAATGAATGTATTGCCGCTGAAAAAGAAGAAGGATCCGCTGTTAAAAAAAGAGTAGATACTCACAAAATGGCTGAAGCTAATAAGGCATTTTCACATTTTAGATTCTAATTTATTTAAATATTATTTAAAATGTCAAGAGATTTAAAATATACAAGAAATATAGGGATAGCTGCTCATATCGATGCAGGTAAAACCACAACCACAGAACGAATACTTTTTTACACAGGGGTAAGTCACAAAATTGGTGAGGTTCATGATGGTGCTGCTACGATGGATTGGATGGAACAGGAGCAAGAGCGGGGTATAACCATTACTTCAGCCGCAACTACATGTACATGGTCTTTTCCTTCCGAGCAAGGTCAACCCGAGTCCGATGCCAATGATTATCATTTTAATATAATCGATACTCCTGGTCACGTTGATTTCACAGTTGAAGTTAATAGATCACTGAGGGTTCTTGATGGTCTTGTTTTTCTTTTTTCAGCTGTAGATGGAGTTGAACCCCAATCTGAAACTAATTGGCGTTTAGCAGACAACTATAAAGTTCCTCGTATAGGATTTGTTAATAAAATGGACCGTCAAGGTTCCAATTTTTTAGGAGTTTGTAAGCAGGTTAAAGATATGCTTAAGTCAAATGCTGTCCCTATTGTATTAAATATTGGAGATGAAGATGATTTTAAAGGTATTGTAGATTTAGTTAAAAATAGGGCGATAGTATGGCACGATGACAATTATGGATCAACTTTTGATGTTGTTGATATTCCAGCTGACTTAAAAGAAGAGTCCGAAATGCTACGCAACCAATTGATTGAAGCGGTCGCTGAATACGATGAAGTTTTACTTGAGAAATTTTTTGATGATCCTGAAAGTATTACTGAGGATGAAGTTCATAATGCCCTAAGAGCAGCTACACAGGATATTAGTATCATCCCAATGATTTGTGGTTCCTCTTTTAAAAATAAAGGAGTTCAATTCCTGCTAGATGCTGTTTGTCGTTACTTACCATCTCCTGAAGATAAAGAAGCTATAATCGGTACAGATCCAAATACAGAATTAGAAATTTCAAGAAAGCCGAGTGTAAAAGAGCCTTTCGCCGCTCTTGCATTCAAAATTGCAACTGACCCATACGTTGGTCGTTTAGCATTTTTTCGAGCTTATTCAGGTAGACTTGATGCGGGTTCTTACGTTTTAAACAATAGATCTGGTAACAAGGAAAGGATATCACGTATTTACCAAATGCACTCAAATAAACAGAATGCTATCGACTTTATTGAAGCTGGAGATATCGGAGCTGCAGTTGGGTTTAAAGATATTAAAACTGGTGATACGCTTACTGTAGAAAAACATCCTATCGTATTAGAAAGTATGGATTTTCCTGATCCAGTAATTGGAATTGCTGTTGAGCCAAAAACGAAAGCAGATGTTGATAAATTAGGTATGTCTTTAGCTAAGTTAGCTGAAGAAGATCCTACCTTCCAAGTTAAATCTGATGAGGCTTCTGGTCAAACAATTATATCTGGGATGGGAGAACTTCATCTTGATATTATAGTTGATAGACTTAGAAGAGAGTTTAAAGTTGAAGTTAATCAAGGTAAGCCTCAAGTTGAGTATAAAGAAGCTTTGACTATTAAGGCACAACACAGAGAAATTTATAAAAAACAATCTGGAGGTAGAGGTAAATTTGCTGATATTGTTTTTGAGATTGAGCCTGCTGAAGATGGTAAGTCAGGACTTGAATTTGTTAACCTCATAAAAGGAGGTAACGTGCCTAAAGAGTATATCCCTTCTGTTGAAAAAGGATTTAAAATGTCAATGAACAACGGTCCTTTAGCTGGCTTTGAAGTTGATTCAATGAAAGTAACTTTGAAAGATGGATCTTTTCATGCCGTTGATTCAGATTCACTTTCTTTTGAACTAGCAGCTAAGTTAGGTTTTAAAAATTCTGCTAAAGCTGCTAAAGCTGTTATAATGGAGCCAATTATGAAGTTAGAAGTTCTTACTCCAGAAATTAATATGGGTGATATTGTTGGGGATTTAAATCGTAGACGTGGTCAAGTCAATGCTATGGACGATAGAGCAGGTGCAAAAGTTGTAAAAGCTGAGGTTCCCTTATCTGAAATGTTTGGTTACGTCACATCACTAAGGACTCTTTCATCAGGAAGAGCTACATCAACTATGGAATTTTCTCATTATGCAGAAACACCATCAAATATATCTGAAGCTGTAATTGCTGAAGTAAAAGGTAAAAATATTTAATTAAACGATCGATGAGTCAAAAAATTAGAATAAAATTAAAATCCTACGATCACAATTTAGTAGATAAATCTGCTGATAAAATCGTAAAGACAGTAAAAACAACTGGTGCTGTAGTTACTGGGCCTATCCCACTCCCTACAAATAAAAAAATATTCACAGTATTGCGATCGCCACACGTAAACAAAACATCTCGTGAGCAATTTAAACTTTGCTACTACAAGCGTTTATTAGATATTTACAGCTCATCTTCCAAAACAATTGATGCGTTAATGAAATTGGAATTGCCTAGCGGTGTTGAAGTAGAAATTAAAGTATAATTAAATAACAAAAGTAATCATGTCTGGATTAATCGGAAAAAAAATAGGAATGACATCTTTATACGATGTAAATGGAAAGAACATTCCATGTACAGTTATAGAAGCTGGTCCTTGTGTGGTTACCCAAGTCAGAACTAAAGATATTGATGGGTATGAAGCTCTTCAGTTAGGTTTCGATGACAAGTCTGAAAAGAACAGTTCAAATGCAGCTATTGGGCATTTTAAGAAAGCTAATACTCCTGTCAAGCGAAAACTTATTGAATTTCAAAATTTTAGTGAAGATTTTAAATTGGGTGACCAAATAAATGTGAATCATTTTGTCGAGGGAGAATTTGTGGATGTTTCTGGAACGTCTAAAGGAAAAGGCTTTCAAGGAGTAGTTAAAAGACATGGATTTGCTGGAGTAGGACAAGCTACTCACGGTCAGCATAACCGTCTTCGTGCACCGGGTTCTATTGGTGCGGCTTCATACCCAGCTAGAGTATTTAAAGGTATGCGAATGGCTGGTCAAACAGGTAATGAATCTGTTAAAGTTCAAAATCTTCGTGTTGTTAAAGTTGTTTCAGAAAAAAATATTCTTGTTGTAAAAGGATGTGTTCCAGGTCACAAAAACTCATACGTAATAATAAGTAAATGATGGAAATAGCTATTCTAAATATAAAAGGAAAAGAGACTGGAAGAAAAGTAAAGCTTGATCCTTCAGTTTTCGGATTAGAACCAAATAATCATGCTATTTACTTAGATGTTAAACAACATTTAGCAAACAAGCGACAAGGGACGCATAAGTCAAAAGAGCGTGCTGAAATTGTTGGTTCAACTAGAAAAATTAAGAAACAAAAAGGAACAGGAACTGCGAGAGCTGGTAGTATTAAAAATCCATTATTTAGGGGGGGAGGGAGAGTTTTTGGTCCTTCGCCAAGGGATTATAGCCAAAAGGTAAATAAGAAAGTTAAGCGTTTAGCTAGAAAATCTGCGCTCAGTATCATGGCTAAAGAAAAAGCAATTATTGTTTTAGAAGACTTCGAGTTTTCTGAGCCAAAAACTTCTTCTTATCTAAACGTTTTAAAAGCACTAAACCTGGATGATAAAAAATCCTTACTGGTACTAGGAGAGCAAAATAAAAATGTATATTTGTCATCGCGCAATTTAAAAAACTCTGAAGTCGTAACCAACTCAGAATTAAATACTTACAAGATATCCAATTCGTCAAACTTGGTTTTATCTGAAAGTGCTATTGTCGAATTAGAATTAATTTTGAATAAAGTTTAGGTATATGAACATTATAATTAAACCAATTATCACTGAAAAAGCAACATCTGATAGCGAACTAAATAATCGTTATACTTTTCTTGTTGACCCAAAAGCTAATAAAGTTGTGATAAAAAAAGAAATTGAAAAGTCATATGGTGTTAGTGTTAAGAAAGTTCGAACTATGAACTATGGCCCCGAACGAAAAACAAAACATACTAAGACCGGTATTCAACAAGCCAAAACTAATGCATTAAAAAAAGCTATTGTTCATTTAGCAGACGGTGATGTAATTGATTTTTATAGTAATTTATAATAACACATAGATGTCAGTTAGAAAATTAAAACCAGTAACGCCCGCCCAAAGATTTAGAGTAGTAAATGGCTTTGATGCAATTACTACTGATAAACCTGAAAAAACTTTATTGGAACCAAAAAAGCGAAGTGGGGGTAGAAACAACAAAGGTAAAATGACTATTCGTCATCGTGGAGGTGGTCACAAAAAACGTTATAGAATTATTGATTTCAAAAGAAATAAATTTGATATCAGTGCCACTGTTCAATCCATTGAGTATGATCCAAATAGAAGTTCTTTCATTGCTCTTGTAGAATATAAAGACGGTGAAAAAAGGTATATAATTGCACAAAATGGATTAAAAGTGGGACAAACAGTATCCTCAGGTGATAAATCATCTCCAGATATTGGAAACGCTTTACCACTTTCAAAAATTCCACTTGGAACAATAATTTCATGTATTGAACTTCAACCTGAGAAGGGAGCTGTTATTGCAAGAAGCGCTGGTTCCTTTGCGCAGTTAATGGCTAGAGATGGTAAGTTTGCTACTATCAAAATGCCTTCCGGTGAAACTAGACTTATTCAAATAATATGTTTTGCAACAATTGGAGCAGTGTCTAATTCTGATCATCAATTGTTGGTTTCAGGTAAAGCTGGGCGTTCAAGATGGTTAGGTCGTCGCCCTAGAACTAGACCAGTCGCAATGAATCCTGTTGATCACCCAATGGGAGGTGGAGAAGGACGTGCTTCGGGTGGCCACCCTCGTTCAAGAAATGGAATACCTGCAAAAGGATTTCGTACACGTACTAAAACAAAAGCAAGTAATAAGTTCATCATTGAGCGAAGAAAAAAATAAGATATGGCACGTTCACTTAAAAAAGGTCCTTTTGTTCATCACAGCTTAAATGCTAAGATTGGCAAAAACATTGAAGATAATAAGAAAACTGTTATCAAAACATGGTCTAGAGCATCCTTAATTACCCCTGATTTTGTTGGTCAGACAATAGGTGTTCACAATGGAAAAACCCACATTCCTGTATATATTACAGAGAATATGGTAGGTCATAAATTAGGAGAATTTTCACCAACACGTTCGTTTAGAGGACATGCAGGTGCTAAAAATAAAGGAAAAAGATAGCATATGGGAAATAGAAAAAAGCAGAGCGCTGAACTCATACAAGAAAGTAAGAAAAATCTTGCATTTGCAAAATTAAACAATTGTCCAACCTCTCCACGAAAAATGAGGTTAGTGGCGGATCAGGTAAGAGGGGAAAAAATAGATAAGGCTTTATCGATTTTGAAATTTAGTCCTAAAGAAGCATCTCGAAGATTAGAAAAACTTTTACTTTCTGCAATATCAAATTGGCAAGCTAAGAATGAAGAAGCTGATGTTGAAAATGCTGAGCTTTTTGTCAAAGAAATTAAGGTTGATAGTGGAAGTATGCTAAAACGTCTTCGTCCTGCTCCTCAAGGTCGTGCTCATCGAATCAGAAAAAGATCAAATCATGTAACACTCGTTTTGGGTGCAAATAATATTGAAGACTAAATTATGGGACAAAAAACAAATCCTATTGGAAATCGATTAGGAATTATAAGAGGTTGGGACTCGAATTGGTATGGTGGTAGGGATTATGGAGATAAACTAGCCGAGGATGATAAAATCCGAAAATATATTTTTGTTCGATTAGTTAAGGCTAGTGTTTCAAACGTTATTATTGAAAGAACTCTAAAATTAATTACAATTACTATAACAACTGCTCGTCCAGGAATTATCATTGGCAAAGCAGGGTCCGAAGTTGATAAGTTAAAGGAAGAGCTTAAGAAAATTACTGATAAAGATGTGCAAATCAACATCCATGAAATCAAAAGACCAGAACTTGATGCAAAGCTTGTTGCTTCAAGTATTGCTCGTCAAATAGAAAATCGTATTTCATACCGTCGTGCAATTAAAATGTCCATAGCCTCCTCCATAAGGATGAATGCTGAAGGAATTAAAGTTCAAATTTCTGGACGTTTAAATGGTGCAGAAATGGCAAGAAGTGAGTCATACAAAGAAGGTCGTATCCCACTATCAACTTTTAGAGCAGATATTGATTATGCTTTAGTTGAAGCACATACTACATATGGTCGTTTGGGAGTCAAAGTATGGATTATGAAGGGAGAAGTTTACGGCAAAAGAGAATTATCCCCACTTGTTGGAATGCAAAAAAAGTCAGGATTAAACTCAAAAAATAACAATAAATCTGGGGGTCGTCAACAGCGCCGCGGAAGAAAATAATTTGAATTGTAGGGAATATGTTACAACCTAAAAGAACAAAATTTCGGAAGGCACAAAAGGGAAGGATGAAAGGTCTTTCTCAAAGAGGTAATCAATTGTCAAACGGTATGTTTGGTATTAAATCTAATGATTCTCATTTTATAACATCAAGGCAAATTGAAGCAGCTAGGATTGCTGCTACCCGCCATATGAAACGTGAAGGTCAATTGTGGATTAAAATATTTCCAGATAAGCCAATAACAAAGAAACCATTAGAAGTTAGGATGGGAAAAGGTAAAGGAGCTCCAGAATATTTTGTAGCTGTTGTAAAACCAGGTCGAATAATGTTTGAGGTAGCAGGTGTTTCCTTAGATATTGCAAAAGAAGCCCTCAGGCTTGCAGCCCAAAAGCTTCCAGTTCGTACTAAATTTATTATCGCTCGGGACTATCAAACCATAAATGAATAACGATGAAACAATCAGAAGTAGAAAAATTTTCGGCAGATGATATTAACGATAAGTTAGAGGAGTTTAAAAAAAAATTAAATGAACTCAAAATGACTCATTCAATTTCGCCACTTGAAAATCCAATTCAGATTCGAGATGTACGAAGAACAATATCACGTTTATTAACAGCTAAAATTGCAAAAAAATAAACCTATAAGTAACAATTATTATGGAAAGTAGAAACCTAAGAAAAGAACGAATTGGCACTGTTACCAGTAATAAAATGGAGAAATCTATTGTTGTTTCTGAAGTAAAAAGAACTAAACATCCAATGTATGGTAAATATGTTTTAAAGACTAAAAAGTATACTGCACATGATGAAACAAATGATTGTAATATCGGTGATACGGTCAAAATAATGGAAACTCGCCCCTTGAGTAAGTCAAAAAACTGGAGGTTGGTTGAGATAATAGAAAGAGCAAAATAAAATGTTACAACAAGAATCAAGATTAAAGGTTGCTGACAATACGGGAGCAAAAGAAGTACTAACTATTAGAGTTTTGGGAGGTACTAAAAGACGCTACGCTTCTGTTGGTGATAAAATTGTTATTACTGTTAAAGATGCTACACCGTCAGGAACAGTAAAAAAAGGACAAGTTTCTACTGCTGTTGTAGTTAGAACTACAAAAGAAATTAGACGTGCAGATGGATCATATATTCGTTTCGATGATAATGCATGTGTGCTTTTAAATGAAACTGGTGAAATGAGAGGAACTCGAGTTTTTGGTCCTGTAGCGAGAGAATTAAGAGATAAACAGTTTATGAAAATTGTTTCATTAGCACCGGAGGTGTTATAAATTTATATAATGAAAAAATTTAAAATAAGAAAAGGAGATAACGTAAAAGTAATTGCTGGTGCTCAAAAAGGTAGCGATGGAAAAGTTGTTAAAATTATTTCTGAGTCCAACAGAGTTATTGTTGAGGGAGTTAATCTAGTGAAAAAACATACTAAGCCTAGCGCTCAAAGTCCTCAAGGTGGTATAGTTGAGAAAGAATCTCCAATTCATATCTCAAATCTCTCAATACTTAACACTGATGGTAATATAACTAGAATTGGCTATCGAACCGAAGACGGTAAAAAGGTTCGCTATTCAAAAAAATCAAATGAAGTTTTATAATTATGGACTATCAACCTAGACTTAAAAAAGAATATAACGAGAAAATAATTAACTCCTTGAAAGAAGAGTATAGTTATTCAAATATAATGCAAGTCCCGAGGCTTGACAAAATTGTTATAAGTAAAGGAGTAGGTGCAGCTGTATCGGATAAAAAGCTAATTGACTATGCTGTTGATGAGCTAACACAAATTTCTGGACAAAAAGCTGTTCCAACCTTATCTAAAAAAGATGTAGCCTCCTTTAAGTTAAGAAAAGGTATGCCCATAGGGACTAAGGTGACACTTCGTGGAGAAAGAATGTATGAGTTTTTAGATAGACTCGTAACCGTCGCTTTACCTCGAGTTAGAGATTTTCAAGGTGTAAAGTCTACTGGTTTTGATGGTCGAGGAAATTATAATCTTGGGGTTACAGAACAAATTATTTTTCCTGAAATTAATATTGATAAAGTGAATAAAATAGGTGGAATGGATATTACATTTGTCACCAATGCAAATACAGACAAAGAAGCAAAATCATTGTTAAATGAGTTAGGTCTTCCTTTTAAAAAGAATTAATATGGCAAAAGAATCAATGAAAGCTCGCGAAGTTAAAAGAGCTAAAATAGTCGCAAAATATTCCGCTAAGCGCAAAGCTCTAAAGGATGCGGGAGATTATGAAGGACTTCAAAAACTTCCAAAAAACGCCTCCCCTGTTCGTCTTCACAATCGATGTAAGCTTACTGGACGTCCAAAAGGTTACATTCGACAGTTTGGACTTTCACGTGTCACCTTCAGAGAAATGGCAAATCAAGGTTTAATTCCCGGAGTAACTAAAGCTAGCTGGTAAAAAAAAAAAGATATGAATACAGATCCAATTGCAGATTATTTAACTCGAATTCGTAACGCAAACAGTGCTGGGCACCGAGTAGTAGATATACCATCATCCAACACAAAACAGGAAATGACTAAAATCCTATTTGATCAAGGTTTTATTCTGAGTTATAAGTTTGAGGAAACAAAAAATAATCAAGGAAATATAAAGATCGCACTTAAATACGATATAAACACTAAAGATCCTGTGATCAAACAGTTGCAAAGAATTAGCACTCCAGGACTTCGTAAATACTCCGGTAGTGACAGCCTTCCAAGAGTTTTGAATGGATTAGGGATTTCAATTATTTCTACCTCGAGCGGCTTAATGACTGGAAAACAAGCAGAAAAACAAAATGTAGGAGGCGAAGTGCTTTGCTATGTATATTAATAA